>Ga0208980_10000010_pt1 | contig 78686 bp, 129 predicted proteins | sample WetSurMetagenome_3_FD_187993 | JGI IMG/M metagenome (GOLD analysis project Ga0208980, IMG submission 187993) | Wetland microbial communities from Twitchell Island in the Sacramento Delta, sample from surface sediment Aug2011 Site A1 Bulk (version 2) | ecosystem: Environmental > Aquatic >...
CAAGCAGGCGGGGAACGGTAGTTAAAATGTGGGGTTGTATTTCTTTCAGATTATCTGCTATGGTTCCCATATTTTCAGCATAATATATCGATACGCCGAGGTAGTGATAAATATAAATGTTTGTACGCTCGTATACATGACTAACGGGCAAATAACTGATACATCGGCTGGTTTCATCCACCGGGAATATCTGATAAAGAGAAAGTGCATTGCTTAGGATGTTCCTGTGCGAAAGCATAACCCCTTTGGGATTGCCTGTTGTTCCTGAGGTGTAAATCAAAGTAGCAATATCATCAGGTAAAATACTCTGGCTTATTTCTTTTAATTTTATGGAGCATATAGAAGAGCACGCTTTGCCCAACATGTTCGCATCCCTGGATAAGATGCTGAAGAAAGGCGGCAGGATATTCTTTATCATAGATCATAGCGGGGGTCAGACCGAGCATGTAACCCGCATAGAAGACGATAACTGGTGGCATGAGAGATTGCAGGCCGCCGGGTGGATAAGGGATGATGTTCCTAAGACGTTCAAGGACGAATACTTTAACAATATGCCTACACATTGGAAACAGTGGGGCCTTCAGGGGTGGCAACGTTTGTTCTTATATCATAAGCCGGAGTAACAACAATGAACCTATGGAAATTTAGAAACAGATTTAATAAAGAAATTTTAATGAGGCAAAGAGAGTTACCAGCTCTATCTAGCATGCCGGGTTGGGCCAACGAAAGGGTACAGAACACACTGAACCTGGCTGTGTCCTGCTTGAGAGGCACAGGGGAGGCTTACTTTGAAGTGGGCTCCTTCGGAGGTAAATCCTTAGAGGCCGCCCTAGTATGTAATGAAGATGTTCCCACCTATGCTTGCGATATAGAATGTCAGGATAGTTTAAAAAGCGTCGTGGAGAAATATGGGGTTACATTCTTTCACAGTAGGTTTGAAGAAGTAGACCTGTCACAGCTAAACCACCCAATAGGAGTGTACTACTTTGATGGGGACCATGACTACGGTCCCACCTATGATGGCTTACTTTTTATGGAGCGTTATCTAGCTGATAAAGCCCTTATATTCTTGGATGACTACTGCTATGTGCGTGTGTATAATGCGGTAAGGGATTTTCTTAGGGACCATGTGGTTAATTTTACTTTAGTTCATGAAATGTGGCCTGAGTGTGATATTTTTGCTGCTATGACAAACCACTGTTTAGACGACTGGTATAATGGCTTCGCAATTATAGAGTATGAACGTTATCCCGAACGTTTACCGAATGAACTAGATACAGATGTCTTGGGGAGCTACCATTGTGGGGGAGGTGTCGTGTACCCAGAAAAATATAGGGATATACGGGAGAAAAATAAATGACAGATTTATTAGACTGCGAAGTAGTAAAGGCTTTACCTTTTGAAGAAAGAAATGGAATACTTTATGTCACAAACATGGAAGGATGTACCTCTGCCACGAAAAATAATATGTGGCTAGAGACAACCATCTGTGGGTTCTGCGGGACTGACTTAAGAACCACGGATTCTCCGTATAGCTCAGTGTGCCCTCAGTGTGGTGCAGACTTACCGTGGAGAGCCATGGTTACATCGAGTTGCTAAAATGAATCTAGATAAATTCAGAAGACAATTTTCTCAGTTAGTTCTGAGAGGTAAGGAATTAGAAAGGATAGCTCCTCATATACAGGGAACCAATAGCCCCTTGATACAACATACTATTAACTTGGCGGTATCCTGTCTGGATGAAGGCGAGGCTTATTTTGAAGTGGGTTGTTTGTTTGGATCATCCTTCGCCTCCGCGTGTCTGAATAATGATGACAAGATAAAGTATTGTTGTGACATGCAGTGGCAAGGAGAGATGCCTAGATTAATAAGAGAAACTCCCAATGCCTACAGCATAGAATCCAAATATGAAGATATTAGTTTAAATGATTTCTTCTCAACCCATGCTAATATAAAAGGAATAGGGGTATACTATTTCGATGGTCCACACGATTATGATGATTCGCTGGTCGGGCTTTGTAGGATAATGCCCTACTTATCTGATAAAGCTCTTATACTTTATGATGACATAGACGGGTACGGCCGGGCCTATAATGCGTGGCGTCAGTTTGCCAAGACCTATCCAGACCAGATTACAATAGCGCATGAGTTTTGGACCCCTGACAGATTTATAGCTTGTACTAAAGGCTACCCTGATGGGTGGTGGGATGGGTTTGCTATTGCTGAGTTTGAAAGAAACTATGAAATGCGAGACCAAGATGTAGAGGGGACGACGATAGCCATATGGCATGGGATGGGTGAGTATAAAGAGAGACATGGAACTCTGCACCCGAAAGAGTTTAAACATATACACGGACAAGAGGAACACAAATGGGAGTAAGGCATGGATGAACCACGGTGTGTAAAGTGTAAAAGTACCAATCTAGGTAGGTATGTAGAGAATGAAACTAACAACCCAGTGACTATCAAACTATTGTGCTTAGACTGCCTCACGGATTTTTTTGATCTTAGGGACAGTTTAACACTTAAGCTTCCTCCTCTGGTTGGCGGCGGGCCTGGGAGTGAAATATGAGAGTAGGGAACGTGATATGGCTATTTGGACTTTCAGGTGCAGGTAAAACAACTTTAGGGGAGAGGCTTTCCAGAGAGCTGGGTTATCTGTTTTTAGACTCAGACGTAGTCAGAAGGGTATTAAGTATACCAGAAAATTTTAGTGTACTAGGAAGATCAAACTATCAGGAGGTTCTACGGATGCATGTTAAAGAGATGCAGTGGCGGGGTAACGACTGCGTAGTAGCCTCCATTACTCCACTGCAAGAAATGAGAAATCTGAATAGAGTTATGCTGGATAATTACTTTGAAGTTTATCTCTCGTGTAGTATCCTAGAGTTATTTAATCGAGACCCAAAGGGACTTTATGCTAAGGCTAGATGCGGAGAGATCAAAGATTTTACTGGAGTAACTTCCCCATTTGAAGTTCCCAGAATAGACGCTGGTTTAGAGGAGGACTATCGAGTTCCAGCTACGGTCATTGAAACGGATAGCTTATCAGTAGAGGAATCTTATGGGAAACTCTGGCAGTGGGTAACACTTTGGGCTTTGAAAAAGGGAGTAGTGGGATGAAATTAAAATACAAGCTAGACGCAGAAGAACAGTTGAAATCCTATCTCGATAACATGGAGATAATGATTTTTCCAGAGAGTGGCTCTCCCTTAGTTAGTATCATTATAGTGACTTATACCCAGACAGCCATGGAACTCCTTTGTCTCAAGTCTGTTCTTAAGCACATGGAAGGAATTCCCTACGAGGTAGTCATTTCTAATAATGGTAGTTCGGACGTGAATACCGAGTTTCTCTGTTCATTGCGCAATGTGGTTATTATTAAGAACGGAGGCAACATAGGTTTTGTGAAGGGAGTTAATACAGGGGCTGCTGCCGCAACGGGGAAGTATTTATTTCTATTAAATGATGATGCTGTGCTGACTGAAGGCTGTGTGCAGGCTCTTCTCAAAACAATAGACCCATGGGAAAAGACTAAGATCGGGGTAATAGGGGGACAGCTTAGGTCTTTGGATGGAAAACTACAGGATGCCGGGGGAGTATTATGGAAAAATGGAGCGGCCGCTGAGTATGGTAAGGGGGAGGATCCCAAAAACGGACTCGTTAATTTCCTTCGCGACGTAAGCTATGTGTCAGGGGCATGTTTTATGACCCCGAATATTCTGTTCTCTGAGCTGGGCGGATTCGATGAAGCTTTTTCCCCTGGCTACTGTGAGGAGTCTGACTACTGTTGCAGGGTACGTAGTTTAGGTTACCGTATAGTTTATGAGCCATTTGCGAAAATAATACATTACGAGTATGGTAGTAGTAAGCCTGCTGATGTAGATAAATTGGTTAGTGCTCATACTAAGCTCCTATATGGTAAACATAAGCAGCTTTTACACGAGAGTTTTGACTCACGCGTTCCAATGGTTTATGCTAGAACGACCAGACGTTACTCAGGAAGAGCCCTAATTATTAGTGATGGCTTACCAAAGCCAGAATTGGGAGAGGATTCCCAAAAATTAATAGATCTGATTATTAAACTGGATAAGCATAACATCTTTGTAACTCTGCTTCCCCTTTCTTCGGGAACGGAAAGCTGGGAAGAAGTGTATAAGTATTTACCCAGGACTACAGAGGTTCTGTTACACGAGGGGTTGTCAAATTTGCCTAGGATTCTTGCTGAGAGGCCTAGATTTTATGACTACGTTATAACCAGGGAGTCTGATTCGGCCCGGCCGGATAAGTTGAGTCTTCCTAATACTGGTTATATAATACAGTGGGATCTCAGTCTGGATGATCTTATAAATAAGACAAATTTTTTCGATGAGAAGTATGTTATACAGCTGGATAAAGACGAGTCTTACGATGCTGACGTATTAAAAGAACTTTATAAACCAACCCTATTGTGGGTAGACTGGCATATTCCGGAGTATGATAGCAACGCCGGGGATTACGCAGTCCACTCTTATTGTAGTTTATTTAAGGAATTAGGTTTTAAAATAAAGTATTGGTCGGATGATCCGAACTGGCAAAAGCAAAACCCTAAGTACATACGGAAACTAGAGGCAGAGGGTTGGGATATTTGGAACTCTGAGATTGATTTTGAAAAAACGATTATGGATTTAGGTCATACAGTAGATCTAGTGGTGTTAGCTAGGCCGCTGTCCTCAAATTATATCAATCACGTTAAGAATTATACTAGGGCACCCATAATGTATTACTGTCATGACTTGCATTATTTAAGACTGCGAAGAGCAGGAACAGCCCTTAATAGGCAAGACTTGCTGGTGGAAGCAGAAAATAGCCTGAGAGTCGAGAGGTTTTTGATAGGTAAATCTGATCTCTTTGTAACTGTGAGTGAAGCCGAACGGGACATAGTAAATGAGGGCATGCCGGAGGTTCACACATCAGTATGGCCCTGGTACAGCCCTGTAAAAGAAGTAGCTAAGCGTCCAGAGCGTGGCCGTATACTTTTCCTTGGAGGCCTACAGCACACTCCTAATTTGGATGCAATCAAATGGTTCATTAACGAGATCTACCCCACAGTAAAAGAGAAACTTAACAATCAGGTTCAATTTGATATTTTAGGCAGCCACATACCGGAAGAGATTCAGGAGCTACACGACGGCGACTTCATTTTTGTTAGGGGATTTATAGAACAAACAGAATTAGGCAATTACTTTACAGACGCGCATCTGCTCGTAGCCCCGATTAGATTTGGCGCGGGCTTCAAAGGCAAGATCGCCACCAGTATGTCTTTCGGCCTACCTGTAGTGACCACTACAGTAGGCGTAGAGGGAATGAGGCTCTTACCGGGAAATAACATTCTTATTGGAGATGATAAGGAGTCTTTTGCTCAGAGCATCGTGGATTTAATAACCAATGAAACTCTTTGGAACACTATTTCTACCCAGGCTTTAAGCTACGCTCAAACACACTGGTCGGGGGAAGCGGTTAAGGGTGTCCTGATTGAAGACATGAAGAGACTGAATGTGCGGAGGTAAGATAACATGACGAAACTAGACTGGAAAAGTGTAAGAAGAGCCCTCTCTCCAGGACAGACTGAGGAGACGGTTCCTTATACGGAACACGAATACTTAGAGAAGTGGGCACAAGAGGTTTATGATAAGTTTGGGGAAGGCGGAGTGGCTATAGAGATTGGATCCTATTATGGTGCCTCTACAGTTCTTTTAGCACAGTTTTTTACTGTTATAGCTTTTGATTTGTGGTACCCGCTGGAGAGCTATCAGTTTGATTATGCAGGAGATACTTTCCCTGAGTTCGTTCAGAATATGAATAAGTTTAGTTTGCTAGAAACGGGTAGGGTGGTTCCCATCCTGGGGATCTCAAATCAATTAGATTTATTCCCTGCAGACAACGCTAAGCTGTGCTTTATAGACGGCGACCATGACTATGAGCCTGTAAAAAACGACATTAGACAGTGTGATAAACACCTTACTGCTGGTGGCTATATGGTGCTTCACGATTACCCAAGAGCAGGGGGAGTTAAGGACGCAGTAGACGAGTTCTTGAGGGATAACGACAACTACGCAAAGATAGGATCGGTAGGAGACGGAATTATTGCTCTTCTAAAGAAGGGGTTGGTGTCATAATGATCATTGATTCCTTTTGCTTTTTTGAGTCCTATCAGGTTGATATGCTTCTCATTAAGTTAAATGTAGAAGACCTGCTAATAGATGAATGGGTTATTACAGAGAATACTTATTCCTTCCGGGGAGATTATAAAGGTCCCCATGTATTAAAAAAAATACTAGAGACTGATAACCGCTTCGAGAAGTTTCTACCAAAGATAAAATTATTTGAGATTGAAATTGAAAGAAAATGCCAGCCGGGTATTGAGGATTGGGAAATTATCTTTCTGCAAAGAGAGGTACAAAGGGATTACTTATTCGATAAATACCCCCCGCAGGCTTGGCTGCTAGTGTCTGACATAGACGAGATCATTGACTCTCATAACCCGAATAAAGCTTTGTTGATGTTACACACTTTACAAGAGCATGAGGGTGACCCAGTCCGACCCAACCCTATATTCTTTGCTTTTGATTTTGATAATACCTTTATACCTCCTGGCGACTGGTATGGTATGGTATTCACTCAACTGGCTTATTTAAAGGAAAGAAATATTCGGCTAGAGCAGCCACGTGTAGAACACCTAACTGGATTGTTAATGCCTAGGGGTAAGACAGGCTATCATTATCACTCTTGTATGAGCCCACAGCACATATGGCGTAAATTAAATACCTATGGGCACACAGGCTTTTGTAAGGATGACGTCAATCAATGGCTCTATTACAATCATGGGATGTTTAAATCTCTGGACGGAGAGCGCGTAAGCCCTGATAGATTTACCCTAGAGAAAGTAGAGTTAGAGGAAGCAAATTCCCCCTTGTATGTGAGAGAAAATATAAACCACCTTAAAACTAATAGTGTTCATCCTAACTATAGGGAGAACCGAGAGAGGTGGCTCGCCGGTAATTATGAAGTGCCAAATATAGTCGGAGGAGATGATGGCAGATTTTTTTGATACCTGTAAAGAGATATCAGGCTACACGCTAGTAACCCCTGACAGACTGTGGAATCTGTGGTCTTGGGTAAACGACACCGTACAATCCCTTCCAGGCGAGATAGCTGAGTTAGGCACGTATAAAGGAGGCTCAGCTAGATTATTGTCTGAAGCGGTAGGGTATAGCAGGGCTTTACACGTTTTCGATACGTTCGAGGGTGTTCCTAAGGAGTTGGCAGACCCCGAGAAAGATTATGTTATGGGTGATCACCCCCATCTAAATATAAATTGGGCAGGGGGAGTTTATAGTGGGGGAGAGTGGGCGGCCTCCTATGAGGAGGTTAAGCACTTTCTTAGGAAGTGCCCAAATGTTGTGCTTCATAAGGGCCGAGTACCAGAGATCTTGGAAGAAGTAGAACCTATTACGTTCTGTTTTGTCTATCTAGATATGGATATAGGCCAACCTACCCTGGATGCCCTTCGATTTTTTTGGCCTCGCCTTGTTTCCAAAGGGGTAATCATAATAGATGACTACGGTCACTTACAGGGGGTAACTGACGTCGTTGATAGCTTTGCAGCCGAAGAGGGGGTTCAGGTTATAAATACTTGCTATATGCAGTGCGCAATAAGGAGACCGTGATGTTGTTAAGGGCCCGGGGTCTGGTAATACCTTATGATTCCACTATTACTATAGAGGCCATAGTGGTGTTTTTGCATATAGAAAAGACGGCCGGTATGTCTATTAGGCGGCTGTTATTTGATATCTATGGAAGGGATGAGGTACTGGAGATATTGTACATGTCCTCTTCTTACCTGCAAGATATATCATTTAAATACCGAGCTATCTGTGGGCATTTCCATGCTAACTCTCATATCTATGACCAGCTTCGTAATCCATTTGTACATTTTACGGTTCTTCGCGACCCAGTAGAAAGAGTTTTATCGGAGTATTATTATTATAGAGAGCAGCCAAAGCATGCTAGGCTATATAATCTAGCTAATAAATATAGTTTAGAGGAACTGCTTAAGCAGGAGAGCAAAGATTTCTTTCCTATATTTAATTGGATGTGTTACCACCTGTCTGGCATATTACCTCAAACTTCTCCGCTTTCGTTAGATTGTGCCAAGCATACACTATGCCAGGATATGACGTTCTTTGGGTTTTCACATAACCTAAAAGAACTCGCTCAAATAGGACGAAGGCTATTGGGTTGGACGCCGGTTGAGATTCACCATGTAAATCAGACTATGCATAAGATTAGGCCCTCAAACTACTTGGTTTCTTTAATAATAGAACAGAACCAACTAGATATAGAATTGTATAAATTCGCTAAAGAAATCTATAAAGAACGTCGATTAAATTGGCTGAGATAGGAGGACAGGGTGGTGGCATTATCAGACTTTAGTTTTGTATGGAAGGCAGTCCGGGAGAGAACCCCTCTTCCTTTTGATCGTGGTATGTACTTATATAATTGGGTTAGAGAGACCCTTCCTTTGGAAGGCGATATGGCTGAGTGCGGAACATTTAAGGGAGGATCTGCAAAACTCATTTGCCGGGCCGCCCAACACATGAAAAAATTACACATATTCGATACCTTTGTGGGTATACCAGTAGAGCAAAGAAATGAGGGGGAGCACCGCGTTGGTGACTTCACTTGTAGTAGAGAGGAAGTCGTAGCTTTTTTGGAGGACTGCCCAAATATACAGATCTACGAAGGGCTGGTACCAGATACTTTAGAGGCAGTAAAAGATCTTACTTTCAGCCTAGTTAATCTTGACATGGATATATATGTGCCCACGATTGCTGCTTTACATTTCTTTTGGCCCAGGATGACCTCGGGCGGTATAATTGTCTTAGACGATGTGACGGGGTTATACAGTATCACCCTTGCGCTGAATGAGTTTAAAGAACAATACGGTGTGGAAATTGTCCATACAACTAACGATCAAGCTATCATAAGGAAATAGGAGATAATATGAAAGTATTAGTAACAGGCGGGGCTGGTTATATAGGCTCGGTTTTAGTAGAAAGGCTTATGAAGATAACTGGGACCATTCATCCGGCTGTATCCCAGCTCACAGTAGTAGATAATATGAATCGAAAGCAAAACACTATGGGTAGATTCTGTAATGACCCAAGATTTAGATTCTTTAAAGCTGACATTCTCAGCGCACCACAGCTTATGGAAGAGCTATATATGGATCACGATGTGATCATTCCTTTGGCCGGAGTTGTAGGGGCACCTCAATGTGCCCACAAGTCCTATCAAGCCTGGGGATTGAATCACGCTGTGGTAACTGACATGATGGCAGATGTCAGCGGCCGCGGTGTCAAGGTAATCTATCCATGCACCAATAGCGGCTACGGATCTAGACCTGACGGGACCCCTGTAACAGAAGAAGATAAACTCAATCCCTTGTCTGTCTACGGCCAATCCAAAGTTAGGGCTGAGAGAGAGGTCTTAAAGTTTGGGGGAGTAAGTCTGAGATTAGCTACAGTCATGGGCTGGTCTCCTTGCATGAGATTAGATCTTTTGGTAAACGATTTCACTTGGAAGGCGGCTAAGGAAAGAACCCTGGTGCTTTTTGAAAAGAATTTTAAACGTAATTATGTTCATATCAATGACGTAGTAGAAGCATTCCTTTTTGCCATACTAAATTATGACAAAATGAAGGGTCAAGCCTACAACCTGGGTAATCCTAGCTCTAATATGAGTAAACTAGAGTTAGCTAACACTATAGCTAAATACACTGAGCTCCACATCGTTGAAGCCCCGTTTATGGAAGACCCTGACAAACGAGACTATGTAGTAAGCAACGAGAAAATAGAATCCTTGGGCTTTAGGACCAACTGGACGATTGATATGACAGTTCACCAGCTGCTCAAGTTTTACAAGACTATAACTCTAGATTCTGCCAATGTATTCTACGAAAATTGGGCATGAACTTAATTCGAGAAGCGTTGTCTTATAGGAGACGGAGGTAATCAAATGGATTTTGATGTAATAAATTTTAGTAATTGTTGTATGAAAGCCCGCCGTATCGTGATAGATTATGAAGACAAAGGTTGGATTGATCTTCTGGACATGGATAGAGTGATATGCGGAGAGCAAGTAATAGACATAAGAGACTGCCGTGACTGTCCTGACCACACAATGCAAAGTGAAGAAGGTGTAGGCGATGGTCTAATCAGAACTTGGCTTGATCATTCAGTATTTTGGAGGATGCACAATGAAGACAATGGTCACGAGCGGAACCGCCCTGAGGATAATCAAGAACGAAACACTGCTTTGTCAGAACTGCCTGAGTAGTGGCCCCGGCCCCAATGAGGAATCTATACAGTGTTTCCTCAACCCGGAGCCCAAAGTAAAGCATAAAACCCAGTTCTGCACACAAGGCAAATGGATTATCAACGGAGAGGTTATGAACTTCAACGAGGGTTTCCAGAAGGTGTATAATAAGGATAACTCCCTGGGGGAAAATAAAGAAATCAAAATATAGGAGAGGGACGTGGAGAGGTATAATTATCATATACCAGCGCCTTGGGCAAACCAAGGCGAGTTTACGGCACTGTGTAAGAAATACGGAAGAGATTTAGCAGATGCTATGTATCATCAGCATTTCATGCATCTTATCCTAAAGAAGCTGGGTGTTATTGAAATAACAAAAGAAGAATGGGATGAGTTTGATCCGGAAGAGATATTTACGGTATCAAGAGAAGACTTATATGAGGGCCGGTATAGGTTTGTCTTAGCCGTTGACAAGAACGTCGAATCAAAGATCCAGGATAAGAACAAAGAGTATTATGTTTCATACCCTAGGATTGAGACAGAACCAATGTGTGATTAAGGAGAGGCAATGTCGGACAAAGGAAAGAAAAGGGGGATTCCTTACTGGAGGAAGATCCTAGTAACCGGTGACACAGGTTTCCTGGGCCACCACATTGTTCCAGAACTAGAGAAAAAGTATAGCATGGCGCATGTAATCCGGCCACAGGGAACCATGTTCTTCGATCTAACCAATCCCAGGGCTGTGGAAGTGCTGTTTAATTCAATAGTAAATAATCCGTATGAGCCGGGCGCACTAGACGTAGTAGTTAATTTGGCCGCGCTATCCGGGGGTATCCAGGATAATACAGAAAGGCAAGCGTCGTACTGGTACCAAAATACTATGATAAATGCCAACATTATAGAGCAGTCGGCTTTGCGTAAGTATGGGGTGAGTAGGCTTATTCAATTTATGGGAGGCTGTTCCTACCCTAACGAGGTAGGCAGATCTACTCCGTTCAAAGAAGAGGAATTATGGAGTGGTCTTCCTGTAGAAAGCTCTCTGGGATATAGCGCGGCTAAGAAAATGAACGTGATCTCCGCCTTTGCTTACGAGAAACAATTTGGGCTAAGGACCACGGTGCTGGTACCTACAAACTTGATTGGCCCTTGGGATAATTTCTCAGAGCAACAGTCCCACGTAGCCCCTGCCTTGATCAGAAGGTTTATAGAGGCCAGGGACGAGGGGTATGAGACTGTAACGGTGTGGGGCTCAGGTAAGCCCATACGTGACTTCATTTACGCAGGTGACGTGGCTCGTTATCTCCCTTACTTCATTGATAACAACGCAGGAATAGGCCCCTATAATATATCCACCGGCAAGGGGACATCCATTGCTGAGTTAGCTGAGATGATAGCTCATGAGACAAAGTTCAAAGGTAAGATACACTTTGATAGAACCAAGCCAGACGGCCAGATGTTTAAGACTTTAGACAATACAAAGCTTCTAGAATTTTTGAATACCAATTACCCCAACGTCTCTATAGGAGCTATCTCAAAAATGATAACCCCGTTAGACGAGGCCATAGCCACCACTGTAGAGTGGTATGAGAAAAGGGTGCTAGGAAGATGAGCCCAGGACCATGGTCTAACCATCCCCATAAAAGGGAGAATATGAGTCCCCGAGCGGATTATAAATATGCAATAACACCAGAAGAGGTGGACGATTTATTTGTGCGTAGTTTAATAAAACGCGCTCCGTTTTTTATACAAGGGTGGGACTTGTTGTGATTGAGGCACATCTAAATTACTTAAGATTCTTAGTGAAACATAAGTATTGGGTGATTAAGGTGGGTCGCAAGATGGGCCTGCCCTGGTATAGGGTGCTCAAACATGACCTCTCTAAGCTTCTTCCTTCAGAGTGGTTCGGCTACGTCAAATGGAAGAATGAGCAGGTCCGACACGGGGGCGGGGGCATACAGAATGATCGTGATTTCGGCTGGCCCTGGTTTTTACACATGAAACGGAACGACCACCATTGGCAGTACTTCATTTACACAAACGATAATGGACAAACTTACCCTATTGAAATACTAGAGCCACAGAGGACAGAAATGCTGGTGGATTGGGCCTCCGCTGGGATTGTCCGATTTGGAGAGCCGGGAATGCTCAAATACTACAAAGCAAACAAAGACAGAATGATTTTTCATCCCACCACTAGATTGTGGGTGGAGGCTACGTTAGAAGCAGTGGAGTTAGCCTATGCTAGTTGTGAGGGATCCTCACGAGTATAATGCTTTGATGGCAGAATACAATTCTTGTTTGATAGAAGAGTTACTCAGAGCGCTCCGGAAATATCCGGGCCGCCCTAAGTATCTGAAGCTAGACCCTGGGCTTTACTTCAACGTAGACACCAGGGAGTTATGTATCGAACCAAAGGAAAGATGGAGGATAAAAGATGGATGAGGGTATAAAATACTATAATTCCATGTATAATAGGACTACGGACTTTATGTTGGCCGATGGAGTAAATATCTGGGTTCCTACTGGAAGAGGATTCTTTTTCCCTAATTGGGATTGGACTGATGCCCCTTATAGAAAAGGAAGTGATCAGGAAGTCAACGAAACGGGGGAGCCCGAAGAATGGCGAATGCAATAATAGGGAGTAATGGATTCATAGGTAGTCGCCTAAAATGGTATGCCGATAATTTCTTGGAAGAAGAATGGATAGGGATAACCAGAGAAAATTATGAACTATGGAAGGGCCACCGGTTTGACACAGTGATATGGGCTGCCGGGACGTCTCGAAAAGGCGCAGAAGATGTGTTTAAAATCAATACTCGTGCCACCATGAAAGCATTAAGGGATTTTTCTGGTGCCAGCAAATTTGTTTATATATCTAGTCAGGCGGTATACCCCGAGGGCATGGGTAAAGAATACGACGAATTGTGGAGGTATATGTCTCCAACCCGCTTAGGTAAGTATGGTATCTCTAAGTATTACGGAGAAACAGCAGTTGAACTAGCTTATGAAAGAGGAGATGCTGGGAGTTACTTGATCATCAGACCTAATGGTTTCGTGGGTCCCGGGCTAAAGAAGAATGTAATTTACTCTTTTGCTAAAGATCCCCCTGAACTATACTATACTTGGGATTCTAAGTTCCAGATCATACATACTGATGTCTTTGCTGCTGTTGTTTTTATGTTAGCTAGTTCCTTCAGTGGTGAAATTTTCAATGTGACCTCCAATCAGGTTATAACTCCAAGAGACGTGGCCGCAGCACTAGGCATAGACATCAAGTCTGTTGTTCAACCAAAGGACAGGGTGCCGCCTTATGTTCATGCTGTTATGGATACAACTAAATTGGATACAATTCTGAAGGAGGCCAATATCACTCTACCGTCTACAGAGGAGGCCATCAGTAAGTGGAATGAGTCCTTTGAAGTACGAATGCCTGATCTGCAAAGCTCAGTGGGGCGATCCAGGGGCCGGAGATGATAATATCTCTCACGGCGTTTGTAGAAGATGCCTGAGAGAGCGTCAGAAGAATAGAGTATGGAATAGTCAAGCTAGACAAGGGTTCAGTCAGTGCTATTCTAAAGGTCATGATGACTGCACAGAGTACAAGTGTGCTCATTGGGGCAGTTGTTTAGATTACGTTATACAGGAATGGGAAAAGGAAAACTTAAATGGCTACGGCGGAGAAAATAACTCCAACATTCAAGGTCGAAAAGAGACTACTGGCAGCAGGTTACTCTAAGATAGCCGGAATAGACGAGGCTGGCCGCGGTCCCCTGGCGGGCCCAGTGGTTGCGGCGGCGGTCATCCTCAATCCGGAAGATATAATTGAGGGACTGAATGATTCTAAGGCCCTCTCTGAGAAGAAACGAGAAGTTTTATACGATGAGATTAAAGCCAGGGCTATAGCTGCAGAGTTTAGTATCGTTTCACATGACATAATAAACAGCACTAATATACTAAGTGCTACCCTGACGGCCATGGCCAACGCTGTCAGACAGATCAATCCCATACCAGATTTTCTACTAATAGACGGAAACCAACCACTCAAGAGTTTATCAATAATCCAAGATGCCATAATTGACGGGGACAAGTACTGTGTATCTATATCTGCGGCCAGCATCATTGCTAAGGTCACCAGGGATAGGTTGATGAAAGAACTAGATAAGAAGTATCCAGGCTATGGATTTGCACAGCACAAGGGTTATGGGACCAAGCAGCACAAGGAAGCGATACGGAACCTGGGACCCTGCGATATACACCGGGTGAAATTTGGGGGAGTAAAAGAGTATGTCAAGTGAGATGCCTATCATCGACGACAGTAATGAAGCTGAATACATAAGAAGGTATAAGGATGACAAGACCTCACTGACAGAAAATGAGAGGATCTCTTTGGGAGCCCATCTCTTAGTAAAAAATATCATTGAATTAGACATAATAGTCCGGGAGCGAAAGAATAGAGAAGATAAATGGCGGGAAGAGAGAAACAAGCTTTCTAAAGAGATCCCCAGGATGTCGGGTGCAGAGAAAGAGAAGGCAATTAATAGGGTTAAGGAGTTAAAATCATGGATGCAATCGTCATCTGCGGTGGACAAGGCACAAGAGTCAGAGAAATAACGAAGGACGAAATCCCAAAGATACTGATAAAGGTTAATAGGAAACCCTTCATAGAGCATCTGATAAACACTCTATATTCTCAAGGGGTTCGTAGAATCGTCTTTGCAGCAGGCTTCAGGGGAGAAAAGATCAACGAATACCTAGAGCACAGAGGTGTTGATAGCAGCTGTATCCCCTGGCCCAGGATGTCAGTAGTGATAGAGAAAGAACCATTGGACACGGGGGGAGCGGTTCTCAATATCTTGAACAAATCTGGACTCGGGATACACAGCAACCCTTTCTTGGTGGTGAATGGGGATAGCCTGATCATTCCGGAGAAGGGGGTTGATTGCTATGAGGAATTATATTATGAAGATACATATGGTCACCCCAGCTGCGCCATGTTTACGTGTAAAGTGGACAACGACGGGAGGTATGGCAGCTTAATTTTTGACGCGGACGGCTGGATATCTGAATTTAATTCAGCTAGGAAAAAGAAAAATTCATGGATTAATTGTGGGTGGTACATAATGCGGCATGAATTCTTTGATCATTATAGGAATCCAATTTGTAACAGGGATAAAATACAGATCTATGATGTGGAGCGCATTTCTCTGGAAAGAGAGTTTTTTCCTAATCATCTGGAACAGGGAGAAGTGATCAAACCAATAGCGATAGATCAAGAACAGTTCCTAGAGATAGGAACGCCGGAGGCGTTAGCAGAGACTAGACAAAAATTAAAGAGGTAATAATATGATAGTATCGAGTTGTCCGACCCGCATTAGTTTAGGGTCAGCAGACCATCATCCATTCGCTGAGCGGTTCGGTGGAATAGCATTAAATTTCTGTATTGATAAGAAGATATACGTAATAATACGTAAACGCACGAGGCTAGAGAAAGAAAAGTTTCGAATAAGTTATTCTAAGACGGAACTTTGTAGCAGTGTGGACGACATAACATTAGACCCAGTGCGTGAGGCATTAAAGATGGTGGGACTAGACACTCCACTGGAAATCATTTATGCCTCAGATGTCCCCGCCCGGCTAGGCCTGGCTACCAGTAGTGCATTCATCCTAGCTCTACTAAAGGGTCTATACTATCTTAGGAATACCTCTGTATCCCCTGAGATACTAGCGGAGAAAGCCTTCACGTTAGAGAGGGAGCTATTGAAACAGGCAGGGGGATTTCAGGATCATTACATAGGCTGGGGTGGCATTAACTTTCTTAGGGGCTCTCCTCATAGAGTAACCAGGGAAGCAATAGTCCTAACTCCTGAGCAGATAAGAGAATTTGAAAATCACTTCTTTCTTATTTACACCGGGGACCAGGGGGATTCAGAGAAGATACTTCCCGAGCAGCTAGAAAAGTTAGCTAGGGGAAAAACCCTGGATGACACAATCAAAATAAAATCCTTGGTGCACGAGATGTATTCTGCCATGTTAAAACCTACATTTCATCCCATGGATTTAGCAGTCTACATGAATGAACAGTGGGAGCTTAAAAAGAAACTATCCACTACCATGACTAACCCTGTTATAGACCATATCGAGCAAGCAGTTAAGGGGGCGTGCCCCCAATCAGGTATCAGGCTTATAGGAAGCGGTGGACGCGGCTTTATGCTGGTTTTAGTGCCACAAGAAATGAGAGATAAACTGATAGAGGCTCTACCAGGTTTTAAGACAGCCACCTTTTCGATAGACCAAGAGGGCTGCAGGGTAACAGGACATACATTTTTAGGAGCATAAGAAATGAGCGGTGTTAATATTGGTATAGACCAAATGTTCAGAGAACGGAGAAAGCATATGCGAATTCAGATAAGAGATTGGGTACATGACTCAATGGTTCTAAAGCAGCAGATATATAACTCAGAGGCTGTGGTCACACAGATAACAGGTGCGGCACAGATCCTAATAGATGCTCTGTGTGTGCACGGACCCAAGATATTAGTATGCGGAAACGGCGGGAGCAGCTCTGATTCGGCCCATTTTGTTGGAGAGCTTATGAATAGATTCACTCTCCTAAGAGACTACCCACTGCCTGCTATAGATCTGTCTGCCATGAATAGTACCATAACCGCCATAGCAAATGACTACTCTTTTGAGGAGATCTTTGCAAAACAGGTGAGGGCCCTCGGGAATGAAAATGATGTACTCTTTGCGATAAGCACTAGCGGAGCCTCCAGCAACATCATTAGAGCTATAGAGGTGGCGTGGCTCAAAGATATGCATGTCATACTACTCACGGGCAATATGAATGATTTCTACAAATGCTACCGTCCGGAAGAGGGTTATGTGCACCAGATAAGGGTTCCCTCAACTGAGACTCCGTTAATACAAGAGGCACATATAATGATAATTCACTTGCTCTGCAAGCTAATAGATACAGCGCTGGAGGAGGATTAAGGAGAGGATATGTTTGATAAAATTTTACACATGCTAGAGGGCAAGAAGAAGCCCTCCTATCAAGACAGACTACAGAGCATACACGAGTTTTTTACCAAGTATGACCTGTACAAAGAGATGTGGCCAAAACAGCCGGACACCCCACTTTCTATAGTGTGGGCTGTGGGTACCCATTTCCCTGAGATATTTATGCAGCAGCTAGGGTCTTTCATGCAGTTTGATAATATCTTTCACCCGGAAGATGACATCATCTTTGTGGCGGACGTCGAGAGAAAAGCAGACATAGTAACTAGCAAGTTTATGACCAAGAGCCTGCAGACACGGGGAGTAATAGTTAAGAGGCCACACCCTGGGGACGGCCCCGCCCTTAACTGGGACGTAGGTATGGATTATGCAAAACATGATCGGGTTCTCCTGATACGAGACTTAGGGCTATTCTTTAATCCGTGGCACATGCTTTCAGAGGCTAGGTCTGTTAATATAGACAAGTCTCTGTACAACTTCAGCACAGTCCTGGGGCCAGTGTGGTCCCGCTTCTCCGATAGGTGGCTATACCTGGTACACCCAAGATTTGCCCCCAACCCATTTCTATTTTCTCTAGTGCTGAGTAAGGCCGATTACCTGTCAATGAATGGTTTTGATACAATACTGAGCCGGGGCTTTGATCACACGGGGGAGCTAGATTTCCTATTACGTTGGAATATGAAAGGCTACTCGTATGTTATGAGCGAAGAGGCACATGTATTCCACCCAGGAATATCAGCTAACTCTCAAGAAGAGCTCAATGAGATGCAATTCCAGTCTTCCATAAACAGGCGATACTTCTTTGATAGATACGGAGAAAGCTTTATCAACGGACTCAAGCCTCCATATAAATCAGACATAAATATGATAGAAGTAAATCATGCGCTTACCTATGACCCTCTATCCGAAGTCATACTGGATGATTTTGACGAACAGCTAGAAGAAGTCAAGGACGCGTTCACCTTTAATAAATGGTACCATGAGAACTTGGTGCAGGAGGTTTTATGACTCTCAGAGAGCCTACCCCTGTCCAGAGAGTAGGCGCTGAACAGATCGGAAGATCATTCACGGAGACCAAGGTCTGTAGTAAGTGCGGGGACGAGAAATCCATAGACGACTTTAATATACGGGGCAGACGAGGGGCCAGTAAGCTAAGAAATGTATGTAAGAAATGTCAGAAGATTTACGAAGAAAAAATTAAACCTCGAAGGAGACAGCGTTATCTGGATAATAAGGATGAAATATTACAAAAATGTAAGAACTATAGGCATAAAAACAGGGAAGAGATCTCGCGAAGGCGGGCGTTACGAAGGGAAGAGTTTAATATAACTGTTCACCTTTATTACAATGGGTGTTGTTTCATATGTGGTGTTACTGATAGCTGTCACGAAATGTACGACTGTCACCACATAGACCCTTCTATAAAAGATTGGAATATCTCTAAAGCATACGCCTCTCCGTGGGATACGGTAGTTATTCCAGAACTTGAAAAATGTATTTATCTGTGCTCTAATTGCCATAGAAAGTTACACGGCCATAGGTTTGATGAACAAATTAAAACAGGCGAGCTAGTCTTAGTGCCTGGGAGGAAAACATAATGGATATATGTGGCTATTTAGCCGTTTGTGAACCTATTTCAGGAAGATTGCCAATACAGGAATGTATTGAAGCGCTTTACGATCATTTAGATTCTTTCGTAGTCTATGACTGCAGCAAATACGATAGGTTAGATCTATCTAAGTATGGAAAGGTTAAGAAACACGTCAGAGGTGTCTTCAATTGTTTTGATAATCCCTTTGGCTCGATGTTTACGCAGGCTTTAAACTTAACAGATTCGGAGTATGTTATGTTTATTGATGGGGATGAATTGTTTGAATTTAAGTCTTCTAGTTTGAAAGATATAATTAAACGCTATCCTATGCAACCAGGTGTAGGTGTAGCTTTTAGCCTCAAAAATTATTATTGCAGTAGAAATTTTATAATAGATGGTTGCAGCAGTAAAGGAGCCCATGTATTTAAAAAAACCCCGGAACTTGCCCATGACTCATTACAGGGCTTCTGGCAGCACCGTAGCCGAATCCGTAGGACCAATAATGACCCGGACGGCTGTGACGGGGTACGTCTGTGTAATGAGAGTTGTCAGCCCGCCATGCATTATCCTCCGATCCCGCTAGAAGAGGTGGTGGTCCACCATACTTCGCACCTGGACTTGGCTGGCAAGATGGTGAGAAGTGTATTACAGTACAATCATACCAGCACTCTAGATCTGATGGATTTCTTTCCAGTGGATATGAGGCTGAGGCCAGAGCTAGTAGAGAAGATCTACAGCTTGCAAGTAAAAGAAATAGAAAATGGGGATGTTAAATTATACGGAAAGCCCGTTCCTATCGTCTACGAGGGGAACAAATACGTAGATGCATTTGTCCAACGATATAACATAAAGGAATTCAATCCTACAAAAGTAAAAGACTACGAGAATTGGAAAGACATCGACACTATTGCATGTGACACAGATGTAGATGGAGGAAAAGATGGCGAAAGCATCGAACGGGCTGAGGCCGTGGAGCCTGAGCCCAACGTGCATCAAGACATTCAACCAATGTCTTCTTAAGTACTGGTATCAGTATATTAAGAAAGAGAAGGGGATAGAAGATTCTGTGCCCCTTCGTTTTGGTACTACAGTCCACAGCGCCTTAGAAGAACTGGGGCGAAGACTTCACAGCGGAGAGCCACTGACCGTGGAGCTCTGTGAAGAGGTGGCGCAGATGGTACCAGCGTTTGCAGCTCAGAATCAGATAGATGATGCTGAGTTAATAAAAGAGGGACAGCAATTTGTCAGGGAGCGTTACTACAAACACAACCCTGAATACAAAGTTGTAAAGACAGAGTTGAGTTTCTTCAAGATGAAACTTACTACTGATCAGGGTGTCCCCCTTAATGGGGTTATCGACTTACTAATGCAGATGGACCCCACCACAGCTATTGTGTTAGACTATAAGACCTCACGCAAGGCGGACACAGTAGCAGAAGCCAAGGTAGATATTCAGCTATCCATGTACGACTACATGATCTCTAAACTCTACCCGCAGTACACCCATATTTGGCTGGTCCTGGACTTCCTACGAAGCGAGTCTGTTATATCAGACCGAACGATTGAGGAAAGAAAGAACTTTGAGTCATGGCTTAATGGCTTATGGGTGACGATGGGGAATATGACAGAGAAGGACGTGGTTGCTTCAGTGAATGAGTACTGTCCTTGGTGTAAGTACAGGCACATGTGCCATGAGTATGAATCGCTTTTAAAAGACGACCTAAAGCTAAAGCCCATGATGGTCATCACAGACCCGGCCGAGTTCGCCGCTGAATGGAGATTAGCTAAAGTATTGGAGAGGGCAGCCGAGGGTCGTTTACACGAACTCAAGTCTTGGGCAGATAAGAAAGTTGCCATGGAGGGTTTAGTTCAGTTCGAGGATGACAAGTCGATTGTGTCCTGGGGACAAGGGTCTAGAAAATTCTACGATCCTAACGCCTTGGTAGGACACATTCCGTCAACAGATCTAGCTAGATTAATTTCTTTCAAGAACAAAGATCTTGAAAATTATTCTCACACCAGACCGGACCTAAGGCCTTTGATAGAGAGAGCTTCTAGAACAAGTCCTGGGGCCCCACGAATAACTATGCGTAATAAGTAATAGTTCACTTTTTGATCAAAGAAATCACACGGTTATATGACCCAAACCTCTCTGGAATTAGCTAAGCAAGTTAGTTCTAGAGAGGCTTTAATTCAGGAGAGGCTTTGAATAGTTATCAATCACAAAGCGTTGAAAAGCTAGAAATTCCGTATCGGTTCTTACAGACTAATAATGAAATATGGGAAGCTTTTGTAGAGATACTTAAAGCCCCGTTAAGGCCTATGGATACAGAGACAACAGGCTTGGACCCACATACGGTCCAGCTGTTGCTCTTACAGATAGGAACGGGCGCTATGAATTATGTCATAGACATGACGGCTAACAATGCCCTAGCTCGGAAGGATAAAGATGCCCCGATCTGGAAGATGGCTATCGACATATTCACCGACTCAGCAACTAAAATTTTTCACAATGCAGCCTACGACTTTAAAATAATTAAAGCCCACTTCGATTGTGAAGTTACTAATATTTATGATACAATGATAGCTGAGAGGCTGCTCACCGCCGGTAAGTTCGCGAAGAAGCACGCGAATCTGGCTGAGTTGGCGACCAAGTATGCAGGAATCTCTGTTCAAGAGATGAACAAATCCATTAGAGCTGGTTTTTATGCTGGTTACGTGCTAGATAAGTTTTCTGATGACCAGATACTTTATTCTGCCAGGGATATACATGTACTTCTCCCTATTTATTGGGCCCAGATCAGCCAATTAATGGAAGAAAACCTTATACCTACGGCGGCCCTGGAGTTCTCAGTAGTACCGGTAACAGCCAGTATGGAATATGTTGGAGTTAATTTTGACACTGATAAGTGGGTCCAGGCCGTAGAGGAATTGGATGTTGAGAGACTACAGAAACGACGAGAAGTAGAAGGGATTTTTAAGAGCAGCGGGCTAGAAAAGCAGAAATCCCTGTTTAATGATTTCTGCACAATCTCTATAGATAGTCCAGCCCAGCTATTAAAGGCTTTGAAGCAGTTAGGTATACCCTTGGAGGATTCAACCAACAGTGGTATCTTAGAGAGGATGATTAACGACTATCCAATCCTGGAGCCATTGCTCAAATACCGGGAGCACCAAAAGCTGGTTACATCCTTTGGAGAAAGTCTTTTAGACAGACTCAATTCGGTGACAGGCAGACTTCACGGAAGCTTCATGCAGATAGGTGCTGACACTGGTAGATTTAGTGCTCGCGACCCAAACCTGCAGCAGATCCCTAGCGACCAGAAGTGTTCTTTGCGAGATTGCTTTATACCTCCAGAAGGTTATGTAGCTTTAGGTGCGGACTATTCTCAGCAAGAACTTAGGGTGTTAGCCTGTATCAGTGGGGAACCCAACATGCTCTTAGCCTACTCACAGAATGAAGACTTGCATACTGTGACCACGGCGTTCTTATTTAAACGGGGCGTAGAAGAACTTAAAGCTCTGTTGAAATCTAGGGACGAGAAACTAAAGGCAAAGAAATTTGATCTCGTTACTGATGAGGAAAAAGAAGCCGTCAGACAAAGAGCTATTGCTAAGTCCATTAACTTCTTGATAGCTTACGGAGGTACATACAAAAGGCTGGCTTACACGGCCCGTATAACTGAAGACTTTGCTAAGGAAGTTATGGATAATCACGGCGCGTCTTTCCCACGTCTTAAAAACTTCATTAAGGTAGAGGGGGATCGCACGCTGCGCAACATGTATAGTCAGACCGTGCTGGGGCGCAAGAGATACTATATACTTCCAGACCGCAGCGATCCTGACTACGGTAAAAGAGAAGCAGGATTAAAACGACAGGGAGTTAATCATATTATACAAGGAACCAGCGCTGACATTACTAAACAGGCCCTGGTCTACATTGACAAGAGATTTACAGAAAGGTTTGGAAGGCAGAACGCGTATATATGGGCCGTTATACACGATGAAATACAAACTATGGTTAAGGCGGAGATAGTCGAAGAGGCCGGTCACCTACTAACAAGTAGTATGGAAGAGGCCTACTATAAATTCATACCACAAGAAGTGTGTCCCATTAAGGTAGATGCACAGTCGGGCCCGCACTGGGTCCATTAAGGAAGCGAAATGTCAGGAAAGTTGGTATTACAGATCTATGAGGACGACGTACCTCTCACCCTAATAGGAACTGCTAAAGTAATTATGGGGCTGAAGGACGAACAGATAAGGGAGGTAGCCAATTCTGCAAATGACAGAGCTCACCTCCCTAAGTATTGTAATAACAAGGAACATCATCATTATAATGCATGCATAGGTGGAGGCATCTGTTTGGCAAAGAAGTACAAGCGTCTGTTCTCTTTTGTGGACGTGGTATGTACTACTTGCGATTCGTATGTTATAGTGGATACCTTGAATTATATGTTTAGTGAATACTATGAAGGTAAATACAGAGCTGAATGGAGAAAGACACGTAGGGACAAACGCTCTGGCTTCACAGATAAACCGGTAAAGGCTGTTACTAAAAAGCGTGCCAAAAAACAAACCGAGACAGAGCCGATACAGGCTCCAGCCGAACTAAAAACAGAGTCAATTACTAAGAAGGACTCCCCTAAAAAGAAAAGGGAGCGGCCACCCAAGCTGTCTATCCAGGCAACTGAAACTGGTCGTGTCTCCGGGATTACTCCCAATGAGTCCAATAAACCAAAGACATTAACCAAGGCAGTCGTAGAGAGGGGCAAGCCAAGAGTCAAACAGGGGAGACCTAAGAAGAGGACAGCGGAGGCAGCTTAAATGACTATGAATGCGTATCAGAAGTTTATTTTTTATCGCACGTACAGCAGATGGATTGCTGAGAAGGGCCGTCGAGAGACCTATAACGAAACCGTAGATAGGTATCTAGACTATATATTTTCTAGAGTCCCCAACGCCGACCAGATACCTGATAAGGTGAGGCGGAAAGCAGAGAAGTATATAAAGGGCCTAAATGTAATGCCCAGTATGCGTGCTCTGTGGAGCGCCGGGGCCAATGCCGATAAGGATAATTCGGTATTTTATAATTGTTCCTTTCTAGTTGTAGATTCTCTGGAAGCTTTTGGAGAGTCTCTTTATTTGCTGGCGTGCGGTTGTGGCGTAGGTTACAGTGTACAAGCCAAGTATGTAGATGTGCTCCCTGAGATCCCAAAGCAGCAGAACATGCCTAAATTACAGTTTCTGATTCCAGATGACCGAGAAGGGTGGAAAGCTTCTCTGGACTTCGGGGTTAAGCAATGGTTCAAGGGGCGAGACGTCGCTTTTGATTACTCCTGTGTAAGGCCCGCTGGCGCGCCTCTGGTAACTTCTGGTGGTTATGCTAGTGGACCAGAGCCATTAAGACGTTGTTTGGAGTACGCAAGAGATACTATCTTGGGTGCCCAAGGTCGAAAGTTAACTACACTAGAAGTCTCTGACATAATGAATGAGATAGCCTCTGCTATAGTAGTGGGTGGGGTAAGAAGATCATCTGAGATCGCTCTCACTGATCTACGGGACGTCGACATGAAGACGTCCAAGCATGGTAATTTCCATCCTCGTAGGTTCATGGCTAATATATCAGCCGTGTACAATAAGAGGCCCGATGTGCTCACATTTGCACAAGAATTCTTTGACATGGCTAAGTCCAAGACTGGCGAGCGCGGAATGTTTAATCTCTATGCCGCCAAGCAAAGAGCTCCGCAGCGTAGACGTAAAGGGCCGTTGGCCGGGACCAACCCGTGTGGAGAAATTGTATTAAGAAATATGTCTTTTTGTAATCTTACTGAGGTTGTTATAAGGCCCGAGGATGATGAAGATTCAGTTAGAGATAAAATAACCACAGCAGTGTGGTTGGGTGCAATGCAGTCCTGCTTTACCTACTTCCCGCAACTGCGGCCGGAGTGGGCAAAGAATTGTGAGGAAGAGAGGCTGCTAGGGGTATCTTTAACAGGGTGTGCTGACAATCTAGCCCTACTGCAGCCTGAAGTTCTTAGGATGTGGAAGAAGCACGCTCTCAAAGTATCCAGGCAAGCAGCGGATATACTAGGAATCAACTATGCTGCCGCTGTAACTACCATAAAACCTAGCGGAACAGTCAGCCAGATGTGCGATTGTGCTTCTGGTATGCACTCTAGATGGGCTAAATATTACATCCGCAGAGTAAGGATAAGTTTGCATGATCCACTACTGCAGATGATGAAAGACCAAGGCTTTAAGGTGATCGAAGCTCCGGAGAATAATGACACCTATATACTGGAGTTCCCGATCAAGGCTCCGGAGGGCTGTAAGACAACGAGGGATGACACAGCCCACGGCCAACTGGAGTGGTACAGATCATTAGTTGAGAACTGGGCAGAACATAATGTCAGTTGCACTGTCTATGTACGTGATGACGAATGGTTGGATGTCACAAAATATGTCTATGATAATTTTGATCTCATTAATGGTGTATCTTTTTTCCCCTACGAAGAACATAGCTACAATATGGCACCATACGAAGAGATCGACGAAGAGACATATAACAAGATGGTCACACAGATGCCTGTGTTAGATTTCAGCCAGCTCACACGCTATGAGGATAGAGATATGACAACGGGTCACTACGAAATAGCCTGTGCTGGCAATGCTTGCGAGTTCTCTTTACAGTAATATGGGAGATGTGATACACATAGAGGATTGGTTTGAGCGTAAGGTAAATGACTATGCTCAACGCTACCGAAAGTGTATGGGCACGTGTATAGAAAAAGAAATGAAAGAGGAGCTGCGGGCGTTAGGTATGAAGCTCGCTGATTATAAAACCTTTGTCATGAGACGGGAGGATAAAAAATGATAGCAATAAAGTATGGGTGGATCAAGGATAGCCCTGACGCCCGAGACAGATTGTACAATAAACCGAGGGGGCTCAGGAGGCCTAAGAAGCAGGACCTGAGACCCGCGTGTTCTCCCATTGAGAACCAGACCACTCTAGGCTCTTGTACAGCTAACGCGGCTGTAGGGACCACGGAGTTTCTGGAGATCAAGGATAAGGTCCAGTTTATAGACTTTAGCAGACTCTACGTTTACTATAACGAACGTGTAATGGACGGGACCGTCAACGAGGATGCTGGATCTCAACTCAGAACAGCAGCGAAGGCTATGGCCAAGTGGGGCGTGTGCAACGAAAAGAGCTGGCCCTACAATGTAGATAAATTTACTATAAAACCACCGGCCAAATGTTACACAGAGGGAGCAAAGCATAAGATAACATCCTACAGACGCTTAGGTACCCTGGATGATATTCTTGATTGCCTAGCCGAAGGTTACCCAGTTATGTTCGGCTTTGATGTTTACTCTTGCTTGAACGAAGTGGGCGCGGACGGCCTACTAAGAATGCCCACAGAGGATGATGAATATGAAGGCGGCCACGCAGTTGTCTTTGTTGGGTATGACATGGCCAAGAAACTTCTCATAGTTAGAAACTCATGGGGAGTAGAATGGGGTGATAAGGGTTACTTCTATATGCCTTTCGACTACGTGCTTAAAGGCTTAGCTAGTGATTTCTGGACCATCAGAAAAGGAGAAAACATGTAATGCTGAGCCCACGACTTTATAAATTGTACTGGCCTTATACGTGCCCACATTGTGGGCACAAAGGCCTAGTCCGAGAGAAAGACTGGAGATGCAAGAATTTTGACTGCAGAAAAGACGTTGTGCCCGACGAGTATGAAAGTTTGGAAGACCAAGAGGCAAGGTGGCGGGAAGAAGGTTCGAAGGGGAGGGAAAAGGAAAGACTATGGCAAAGTTTGAACGAGTAGAAACAGCGGCGGGATATGAAGACTTAAATAGCGATAATGTCCATATTAGTCTAGATAGAAGAAGGATATTTCTTAATATCAGGACACGATTTGATTATCTTTACACATATTTGAAAGAGCAGTGGTGCGAGGCTCCGTTTAGGTCTTTGCCCTTTCCAGTGCAAGCAGTCACCCCGGATTACTTTATACTCCAGAACTCTTGGAATATTGAAGAGAATTCTAGAGATAAAATCATGGACGCGGGGTGGGAGGTAGAGACTGCTTATACAAAAGAGAAGGAAGATAACACCTGTTATCAAGAGATAAGTGGTGGCCCTTATTACAAAGCGGGCGCTCCTGTAAAAACTTATATCTCTGAGCAGTATGCAGGTCTTAAATCTGTGGCAGTAGGGTCTTCAATCGAAGAGGATGCCTTTTTATACTACCGTCAATATCCCCACTCCTTATGGATTCCGTTGCCCGTTATTGGTGGCGGGGTCAATCAGGCTATTCGGGTGTATGAGAGATTTGAAGACAAAAAGATAAATGATTACAGAGAATTTCTACAAATAAGGGGGGTATATAAGGGTAACACCGTTACTATGTCCCTAGAAGATTTATTAACGGAAAAATTGAAGCCCAGACTATATTATTTTCCAGTATGTCCTGCAGCGTGGAGGGATTAAAGTGTCCAAAGACCAAGACATAACTGGTATAGATATAAATGTCAATGGAAATGTAAGCTATACCTATGGCTACGACACTTATTTTATGAAGCCCGTTGGGATTGCTGAAGATGGAGAAACAATATTAGTGGAGTTAGTTAAAGAAGATGAACAAGAAGCAAAATCAAAATGAAGTTGTGCTTACATTGAGAAACGTAAAGGCGGGGGTTAAGTTCTGGATAGGCCGTCCAATCCCCCAACCTCCTGGTTTATATGGTGCTAAGACCTATGCTCTCGGGGTGCAACAACAGTCGGATGCGCCTATTGTCATAACTTTACCTAGGGAATTGAACAGACAAACAGTAGTAAGGCTAGTTAATCCGGGGTTTAAGATTTTTGAATGGCGCAGCACGATGAGCAAAGATACTATTTTATGGGTCGCTGACCCCAGGATAGACTGGGCCTATCTGCCGCATGAGAGAGATAATGGGTGAATGGATGGAAGCCTATATAGAAGGCAAGGACGCTGAGCCAAACTATCTTGGTGACGGGAAATCCTCTTTGAGGAAGTGCTCTGGTCTGATGGATAGGAAAGGTAAGTGTGGAAATACTTTTAGGTCTATAGGTAGAATATTTTGTGATGAATGCAGGCGTTATTATGACTCGGGGGAGTGGAAAAAGGAGAACAAATAATGGAATGGATAGTTATTTTTCTGGGTGTATTTTGTATTTATTTGTTTAGCAGATGCAGGGAACTAGAAACTAAAATAGACGATGTAAACAAATACAGGGAAGACTGGGTTGACAACAACTTGAGGGCTCTGTATACTCAACTGTATAATCATACGCACGATACAGCAACAGGCTATGTGGACAGAATGAGTGTAATGGACCGGCCTAAAGAGGAGGAGCCAGGTGGCAAGGTTTGAACGAGTAAAGGACAAGTGGAAAGACTTACGTAAGGATTTGTATGGTAATGTAGAGCCCGAGGTTACACTAGAGGCTATTACAATGCCCATAAAGATGGGCCTGGACTACCCTCGGGGACCCCTTGATGCAGTCCACCAACAGATAATAAATAAGGATGTTGTTACAACGCCCTGTATTAAGGGATTTAATTTTGACTTTCAAGAGATAGAAAAACTACCTGCATTAGCGGCGGGGGTAAGCTATGGAACCAAAGACAAACTGGAAAATGATTCCGATAAAGCTATTCAGCTCAATAAGAAGCTTATTAAGATGGGTCACCTTACACCGCTTGAGTCGATCCAAATTAATTTTGGAATATCCGGAATTTCGAAGGCTTGTGGAGCACAGATCTCGCGGCACCGCATCGGGCAAGGGCACACGAGTGTGAGTCGTAGATACAAGGAAGCTGAACCTTACTTTGTGTATCCTGCGCTGGGTTCTATTGATGATGAATCTGAAGCTTTACAGATGCTGAAAAATTTAGAGGCTGCCTATGACGAGGCATTTGCTGACTACTCTCGCTTCAGGGATATACACAACTCCAGTGGTTATAAACACGTCATGAAGAAAGAAGATGCCCGCCTGGTCCTGCCTATATCCTATGCTACGGAACGAACGTGGTGGGTAAATGTCAGAGCACTTAGAGACTTTTTTCGTCTCCGTCTGGCTGCGGACGCGGAATGGGAGATACGAAGGTTGGCTTGGATGATGTATGATATAGTAGTCGGATTATTACCTAGTTTATTTGAGGATTTAACCAATGAACCTAAGACAACTGTTGCTCGCAGTAATGACGATGATACTTTTCATCGGGGGATGCTCAGCCTCCTATCAGGACATCAGACGGTGTAATGATATAGTAGATATGGATCGACTGGAGCATCCGGAGTGGAACAGAACATACACGGGGTGTATGTATCAAGCATTTATTCCTTTTTAGGAGGGAAAGATGTCAAAACTAAAGCCATGTCCTATGTGCAGCCCTGACGGGTGGCTGGACGAGGAGGGTAAGCCCGTGAGGGCCGTTAGAAGTAAACACCATTGTGAGTTTTGCGGAAGTACCGGAAAGCTCCTGGTGATAAAAGAAGATTTAGAGAACGAAGGGGAGGAAGAGTAATGAGCGAATTATGGGATGCAAGCGGAGCGGTAAAGGACACCGCAGAAGATCTATTAGGAAAACATCACCCAGAGATAGCTACAGCATCATTTGGGTATGTATTTAAGGACAAGGCCGCGGCCGCAGAGATTGAGGCTGGGATTGTGGCGATGGCTAAAAAAGTCCCGCCTATTTACAAGCTGTTAACCAAGGATGACTTGGACTTTGTAATTGTTATAGCCAAGGACATGTTCGATGAACTAGAGCCCGAGGAGCAGGAAGCTCACCTGGACTCGGCGCTGTGCTCTTGTTCAGCAAAGCTGGATGAACACGGAGATTTCAAAGTTGATGCGGCCGGGAATCCCATCTATTGTCTCAGGGCGTTTGACTTACAAGGACACTCCGAGGTATTAGCACGCTATGGTATAGACACCTTTGCTGAAGTGGGTGCCAGAATAAAGGCCGCTATGGCTAAGGATAAAGACGACGAAGGGGCGGACATAGTAGAAGACTAATAGGAAAGGCTTATGAGTATTTTTCTCATGGAAGAAGAAAAACAATTAGAGAAACTTAAACAAGAAGCAATAGGGTGTTATGAGTGTTCGTTTGGGCACTCATGCACCCAAAAAGTTTTTGGTGAGGGGCCTTTAGGCGGCTCTATTATGAGTATATCTGAAGCCCCGGGCGCAGAAGAGGATGCTTCTGGAAGACCCTACATGGGTAAGGCTGGGCGTTTCTGGGAGGGGATGCTTAGGTCGGTAGGGATGGAACGGTCAAATCTATATATCTGTAATGCCTTAAAATGCAGACCTCCCAATAATAAGATAGAAGGATTGGTAGAGCTAGATGCTTGTAAGCATTTTTTAATCAAGCAAGTAGCTATTATACAACCAAGATTAATCTTGGTGTTTGGAAAACCAGCGGCTTACGCCCTGGGGATATTGGCTCAGGCAGATTATGGGAAACCAGTAAAGACAAGATTAGGCATACAAAAGGAACCCTACAAATATGTGGGACTGGACGGGGTCCAAAGGACGGCAAGGATTATGTGGACGTATCATCCCTCTTATTTACAGAATAAGCCGGATGGGAGAAATTACTGTTTCCAAGCTTATAAGCAGTTGTGTGATGCGAAGAAGCTTCTGGAGGCAGATTTACCGTGGGATGGATAACAGACAAAATCGAGAGCGGAAAGCCGATAACGGCTAAGAGTCTATATAATAAATTTGGTTTCAGACACGTTATAGGAGTTCACATATATGCACGGAGGGCCATAGCTGGTCCTATCTGTGTGGCTGCGGTCACTATAAGGCCTAATCATAAGTTTGATTTAAAAGATGTCAGCCAACTAAGCATGACAGACTGCTACAAGTTGAATGATGCTATACGAAGGAAGGCTGACCTGCTTAATCTAGGGTGGGCTTCTGTTGATAGTATAAATAAGCTAGGCATACATGAAGCCATAATGTCAGCTATTAGGTCTGCCTTGATCGGGGTCTCGGAGTTTGACCCACCTAGTCTTTTATTCATTGATGGCTTCCAGATGGAACCGATGATCAATGGGCTTAGAGACTCCCAAACTCCGGTTATTGTAGTTAAAAAAGGAAAGGAACAAGTAGATGTCATAGCGGCAGCCAGTGTTGTCAGTAGGGTCGCTAGGGATAGTCTTATGTCTTGGATGCACAAAGAATACCCCGAGTATGAGTGGGAACAAAATGAGGGCTTTGCTACACCAAGACACATACAGTTAATAAAGGAACACGGGATAAGCATTTACCATAGAGATTTGAGTAATGTAAAAGCATTAAAGGATTTCAGGGCTTTTCCCAATGAGCGGTGGAGGAAACAATATGAAGATAGTTATTTTGGCGAACGAGATTGGGGATAAATTATGGCCCCTGACTAACGCCAAAAATCCCAAGGCCTTACTAGCCTTGTATAGTGAAAACTCTATGTTAGTTGAGACTATTAGTCGTTGTCTACCTCTGTGTGTAAACAAGGGAAAAGATATCTACATAGTATCTACGGCTGAATCCAAGAAAGTAATCAGAGAACAAAAAATCCATCAGAAATTTGGTATACCCTTAAAGAATATAATAGACCTGTCCCCTAACACGGACGAACCAGCACTGATCATAGGAGAGATGGTTGAGGTATTTAGCCACCTGCCTGATGAAGAGTTAGTGTGTTTCGTTCCGTCGGACCAGTTTTATTGGCCAGAGGAGGGCTTTGTCTTTCATTTGAATAACACAGCTAAGGGAGCTGAGACTAATCCTGATCACATCATGTTTATGTCTATGCTTCCTGGGATGCCTGCTGGTAGTATGAATTACATTAATGTAGACTGGAAAAAAGATAGCACCGTAGGTACAGTCTTTGATGCCCCCACGGAGAGCGGTACAAATACACTAAGCACCACTATGGTTTCTATCCTAGACTATCGCAGAGTATTGGATCCTGGTACAGCAGAGGAACTGGTACTTAAAAAGTGGCTATGGGATCTCAAAACCTGGGTATCTTATTTAAAGAATTTTAGGAAACATATCACGGGGGCTACTGATTTCTATGAAGAACTCTTGCCAAAACTTATACTAAAAGATGTGCTAAAGGCAACTATAGCTAACAAGGTAGTATGGTCAGTGTTAGATAATTGGGCAGCCCTAAAATATCTTACTTATGATGCTGGTCTGTTTCCTGTTAAAGAAGACCCGAAGGTGCATACCATAGACGCTTCGGGTAATCTCGTTAAGAGAATCAGTGATAAAGAAATAATACTTATAGGAGTTGAAGACTTGATTGTAGTAGAAACAGAAGACAAGCTATTGATCGCTACACCGGGGGGAGCGTATGAGCATCTATAAGCCCGAGTCCCGGGTAGCTTTTGACATTGATGGAATAGTATTAGATACTGCCACAGCTATATGGCGGGCGGTCACAAGTCATTATGACATACCAGCCTCGATAGAGTCGTGGAAAGAATATTACATAGAGAAACAGCTTGGTATTCCTCAGCAGGACCTGAGACCAGTTTATGAACCAGTGATGGCCAAGACAGATCTGCCTCTGTTGAAGGGTGCGGCCAGGGCCTTAAAAGCCTTTCATGAGGCTACTCAAGAGCCTATTTTATTCATCACTGCACGGAGACCCCAATTTGTAGCCAGTGCTGCGGCTTCTATACGAAGAGAACTTCCTGATATAGAACTAGAAATCATAGCAGCCTCGGAGTCAGCCGCTAGGCTAGGTGATAATAAAGGGCATGATAAGACTGAGTATCTAAAAAATCATGGTATTGAATTTTTTATTGATGACCACCCGCATTCATGGCAGAAATATGTTGACGCTGGGATAGTGGTTGGTACAATTGACTGGCCATGGACCAGGGAACTTGCCAAATCTATGAATAGGAAACGATTCATCATGTTCAAAGACTGGAAAGAAATCGGTGAGTTCTTATCCACGGGCCTGGCCGCAAAAAAGCTTTTTCAGGAACTAAGGGAGTTGCCTACATTATGAATAAGCAAGTATATAGACTAGCCTTCATGGGTAAAATGGGAGCAGGGAAATCAACGATAGCTTTAGAAGCTCTGGGCCAGTTCGTAGCAAAATATACGACGGAGGATTCCATAGGCTACTTTATAAAGTTCGCTAACCCACTACACCAATGTGCCCTGGCGTTTCACCGCAGGGAGAAGCCCCGCACCTTTCTACAGAGATTAGGCGACTTGGGTCGAAGAGAATTTGGTGATGATGTGTTTGAGAAAATCTTTGAAGAAAACGTAGAAGGATTAATAACTAAGAAGGTTCCAGAGCTGGAGCAAAATAATATCCTTTTAATGACCGATGATTTAAGATTCATGGGTGAATATAATCTAGTTAAAAGACTTGGATTCACTGTCGTAGCTGTTGAAGCCGATGAAGAGATACGTAAACAGCGCATCGGTCCTGCTTTTACTAATGTAAAGCATAGATCAGAGATGGAGATGGAACAAATTACTCCAGACTTTGTCATAGATAACAATGAAGACGATCCCCACATGCTAGCCGTGAATTCTCAGCTAAGACAGATATTCAATGAACATAAATTAATAGGAGACTAGGATGGCTCAACTGCTAGATATACTAGAGTTTAAACCAGACAATTTCTTGGTAGCCCCGAAGGAAGAATGGCGTATAATGAGTATAGGATCTTCCAAGAAGGCTGGAACACAGCCAAGGTACTGTGCTGCTAATTGTGAGGATTACCTAAAGGATAAAGATCAGAAGTGCGGCCGATTTTATGAGTGTACCAAGCTCGTTTTTGATATGCACAAGATAGATAACGGAGAGTCTATGATCCTGATAATGTTTGCCACTGAGACAGACCCTCCTTACGATGGTTTGGCCTGGTGGGTAAGCGAGGCTCAGCTAGTAGAAACAATGGGCAGGTTACCGAATGGACACATAGACATAGAATTAGGAAAGAAGATAGTAAGTGCGATGCTAAAGGAATTTCACGCTCTTACCAATCCCCCTAGCGAGGGCATCTTAATAACTTAGGAGGTTATCTTATGTTGACTAGGAAATATATGTTACCAATAGTCAGGCATTGTTGCTCTGGCAATTGACTTAGAGTCCTGGGTATGACTCACCAAAAACTACCCAACATCAAAACAACAGGAGTTGTATAGAATGGCAGAAAGCAAAGATCCCAGAACGCCCAAGATGAAATCAGTAGTCAAGGCGATCTGTGAAAACTTCGAAGAGAAAAAGATTCAAAGTAGGAAAGGCCAGGGCGGCAAGTCTTTTAACTACGTTAAGGCACAAGAGTATATAGTTAAATTGAATGACGTATTTGGTGTAGCTTGGAGTATTGAAACTATCAGCCATAGCTTCGCTAATAATAACATAGTTATGTGGGTGAGAATTACTTACCCTAACCCTGACAACCCGGACCAGTTGTTCCATAAGGACGGTTGGGGCAGTCACCCGATTGCTGGGGACCCAGGGAATGCATTCAAATCAGTTTATTCAAAGGCATTCACTAAGGCAGCCTCTATGATAGGGGCCGGACTACACCTGTGGGGAGTAGACGCTGACGAAGACGACGCCCCTGTATGGGATCAAATGGGGACCCCTCCAGCAGCGGCAGTTCCTACCGGAGTAACTGGTCTACCACCAGTTCCTAGTCCTCAGGGGACTGCAGGAAGCCCTCTTCCTCCACCGCCCCCTCATACTGGAACGGGCGTACCACTAGCCCCGCCACCACAGGTTACAGGGCACCCTTTGCCTCCACCTCCGCAGTTCTCTAATAGCGGAGCGGGCGTAAACCCAGGAGCGGCTTATATACCACCATTACCACCCCCTCCTATCCCAACGGGGAATCCAGGAGCAGTGGATACAACTCAGGCAGTCGGCATAACTAGCGGGCCAGATACACCTGCTTCTGCCGCGATAGGAATACCCAGTTCTGGAAGACCGGGCGGCATAGAAGATTTTCAGGTTAATGGGATATTAGGAGCGGCTGTAACCAGAGCTATGGATCCACTCCAATTGGTCGCTAGTATTCTAGGTCAAACTGGAATAACAGATATAGGACAATTGACTGCTGAGCAAGCTCAACGAGTTTTAGATGCCGTTAGGCAGATGCCTCCGCAGTAAGGTAGGTATAAATGTTGGATTATAAAAAGATTAAGCTAGACGATTACAATTTGGAGATCGAGGTTGGGGTAGTTCCTAACAGCTCAACCTCTGATTTCCTTTCTAATCTGAGGGTAGGCAACACTATCGCTAAGAGCGACTATGAAGAGTTTTTGTTGTCTAGTTTAGTTCGAAATTTCCCTGGCTTGGTAAAACGCCTTGGCTCTATAGCCGATGACCAAGAAAAGAATGTGATACGACTGCGACTACTGGAAGCTATCTATCATTTAAATTCCAAGCTGCAACCCGGTCATGTAATCATACACGACCAGAGATTGTTACACAGAATGGATTCAATACGCGGCGGTGGCCCCTCGGAACCCGTGCTTACAATGAATCCGGGTTGGTTAGATTCCAATAAAGGAGACTTACAAGTGTTTGCTGCCCCTGTACAGGAGCTGATTAACAACATATGGGAAGAGCTTAAGTCTGATAGGTCTAAAGACTATACCTTAATGAAGGTGAACGTACTAGAAATGGAACTGCCTATTTTAGTTCTGTCTAGTACTAAAGTTGATCTGGACGACTTGATCGTGGATTTTTTATTCAAGAAGTGCGATGGTAACTTATTTTTGGCTAAGCACGATCTGAGATTATGGATTGGCTATGTACTTGCTGTATCTATACCTCATATAGAGAAAATTATTTATGCCCTGGCCAAATCTAATTACATGAATGCTTACACTGAGAATGTAATTTATACTCAGATGTACATGTCTGTATTAAAGATTAATCCAGAGTTAAATTGGGAGATCATAGACTGGGACTCATTTCAGAACCAAGAGACCAGCCAGAAGGAACCAGAAGAGACACGTATACGGCGTATAACTTCCAAGACTCCTCTAACTAGAGAGAAGATTAGGACTTCGCGAGAGGAGGCGGAAGAAGAGAAGCCAAAGTTTAGGGACGTTCCGTATGAAAAAGTTTTAGGGTTACCCGCTGAGGTAAAGACCAGGATTATAGGGCAGGACCAGGCTGTTGACTCAGTATGTGAGTCCATAGCTGTAGCTAGAGTGGGCCTCCGGGGAGATAAAAAACCCGTAGGAACGTTCTTGTTTGCCGGAAAAACTGGTGTTGGTAAGACCGAGTTGGCTAAAGTATTGGCTGATGTCTTAACAGACCATGAGCCCATACGGATAGATTGTTCTGAGTATCAGCAAGCTCACGAGATCTCCAAGATCTTTGGGGCTCCCCCAGGCTACATAGGATTCGAAGACGATGGCAAGCACCCTAATCAGGGGACTCCACCGGCAACGGTAGCTTCTAAACTGAAGGAAAAACCATTTAGTGTCGTACTTTTTGACGAAATAGAAAAAGCTGACCCTGCTATTAACAATGTCCTTCTACAAATTATGGACGAGGGGCATGTAACCAGCGGGCGCGGGGAAGTAGTATCATTCAACAACGCTGTTGTGATACTTACTTCTAACATCGGTACAGCTGAGGCTGAGGAGGCTTGTTTAAAGGAAGACTTGGGCTTCGTGATAAACGAAATTGATAAGTGCTCCCTAGCCGAGGAAACAATTAAGTCATCCATACGAGAAAGGTTTAAACCAGAGTTTCGTAATAGGCTGACGGAGACGATCATATTTAATTCTCTAGAGAAGGATACCTGTAAAGGAATAGTAGACGTATTGCTGAGAAAGACCAAGGAGAACCTGGAAAAGGCCCAGCATATATCTATGAAGTGGGACGATGCAGTTAGAGATTTTGTACTGAGTGAAGGTTTTAGCGAGGACTTCGGAGCCCGTGAGATGGAACGAGTAATTCAAAAGCAAATAGAATTGCCTCTGGCTAGGCATATACTAGAAAATAAATACATGACTGCTAAGAAGGCAGAGATGCCAGCCGGGTCTACAATACATCTTAGTATAAAAGCCGGTGAGTTAACATTTAAAATTAAGGATGATACTAATGAAAAAACTGATATTCGGAGAGCAAGACTTTCTAGTACAGATGTCACCCCTGGAAGGAAGTCCAGATCGGGTAATAATCAGACATAATGCTACTAAGCTCTCCTCTATAGCAGACACACAGGTGGAAGCCTGGCGGGAGATGTTTGATATATTAACTAAGCATTATGGTATGAAGGTAATAAAAAGAGGCCTCTAATGAAGTGGAGTGACCGCGAGCTGGGACATTTAAGAATGATTTTAGAGAGATATCAATCTCATTCTGTTCATGACATGTCCCAGCTTGCACATAAAACAATTAAGAGGAGATCCGCTAACGCTATAAGCCACAAGCTTCGAGAGTTAATTGCGGAGCAGGAATTCAAGGACGATCATATAGAAGTAAATGGAGTTGTATATCCTGCACAAGTAATTTCTGGATACGTAGTAATGACACTGCCGGACGGGATCATGTACCCGGCTCATATATTTGTATGGGAGAGTGAGTTTGGGCCGGTCCCCGTGGGCTATCACATCCATCATATAAACGGTAAGAGCTATGACAATAGGCTAAAAAACTTACAGCTGATGTCAGCCCCTGACCATATTCGACTCCATACTTCAGGCCAACCCTCGGAAACTGCCATGTTATTTTGGTTCTTACAAGAACATAATATGTGGAGTAACTATCTGGATTACCGTAAGCAGATAATTGAATCAGACTGGTGTAATAAACCAAGGGAAGAAGGAACTGAATAATGGAATGCTTAAACTGTCCGCACTGCGGACAACTATTAACGACTGTTGAGACTCCGGTATTTTCGAAGTGGGGGGGAGTAGAACTGAACATATGTTTAAATGATTTTTGTGATTATTTTGCACGTTCATGGAAAATGCTATCTGAACAGTCTGGCTCGTGGTTAGGTTATCGTTATTTTCATGGAGAAAATGGCCAAGAAGGACCGATAGCAGTGGCCTCCGTGGACACTTTTAAAGACTCTACTATTACTGAAGAAGAAAAGAAATCACGCCAGCAACGTGCCTATAATCGTGAGAAAGAATTTAGAAATTTATTAGAGGCTATCTCCTCCGCAGAGGAAAAAAAAGACTTACAATTGTCTGAGTGGCTTCAAGAGCTTAGGAAATTAAAATATCCTAATAAAACCTAAGGTTTTTCTTACGTTTTAAACCTAATTTAAAAGCTCTCATCTGTATACCAGACCAGTTACGGCCAGGGAGCTTTTTCATTAGGTCCTCCCTCAACATGATATCATAATTTTTTCTAAGGAGGTCGTCTTCGTGTGGCCTCCAAATACAATTATGAATAGGTTCAGGGTTGTCTATAATTTCCTTTGCTTTGGAGTGTTTTCTATCCATATATAAATTTGATCCTTCATAGATATATCTTAGGAAGTGCCACGCATCCCTACCAGAGTAAGTAACACACCATGAGGTCCCTGATTGAGTCACATTATAGTTATTTGCCCATACCTGTGAAAAACATTGGTGTACGAAGGTAATCATTTGCTTATTTCCCGTTATATTTGCCTCCGGCCTATTGTGGTTTCTACCTCCCATTCTTACACACCCGTCACCGTCAAACAGCCCCCTGATAAAGTGTCTAGTAAGTTCCGGAGGCAAGACCGGCGGGTTTACAACTTTGGATTTTTTTGGAATTATATTATAGGATGAAAGGCTTCGTAGCAATTCTGTATTATAGATACACAGCCCTTTTTGTGCCTTAGTATTTTTATACCCTCGTTTGTAACTAATAGGCGAGTCTGGGGAAGCTAGATTACGGATTTTTATTAGTATGTCTTCGTCAGATTCCTGTAACCACAGGTTAATAGCTCGGTGATTTATACACCCATCAGCAGACCACATCCCTAATATATACGCTTTTTCTTCTGAATCAATCTTAGAGAAATCCAAGACTACTTTTCTAGGGACTCTTTTCTGCAAGCTATGTCGACTTATTTTATTTCGAATTGCTATAATGTCCCGTCTTGGTAGTAGTTTACATAAATCAGGGCCTTCCATATTTGGATAGTTATCTTCTAAAATTTTGAGCTCCTCTTTTGACCAACGCATTTAATACCCTCTTGCTATTTTTCTACCTACTTATACGAGTTAGTAAGTTAAAAGGATTGCAAATAAAAAACCTTAGGTATAGGGGAGCCCCGAAGGGCTCCCCTTTTTGTTTAATGGGCCGCAGCCCGTCTCATGTCTACCAGCTCGTCGAAAAGCCTGGTAGTGGTGGTGTCCACGAGGGTGTCAACCTTGTTCTTGTAGAACTCAAACACGTCTTCATGCATGAATCTGTTGGTGTCCCTGCGGGCAGTGGCCTCTGTCCGATACTTGGTGGCTATTGCCCTAGACTTGTCTTGACCAATAGGTTTAGCTTGCCGGTTATAGGCATTCAACTCAAGAAAAGAAGACTGTAGGTCAGCCATAGCCCTGGGTTTGTCCAGAATGAGGTCCTTGAGAGTCGAGTCCTCTTGGATGTAGTCTTTCCTCAATTCCACCAGATCATTCTGTTCCTTCTGCTGGGCTCTCCGCAAAGACTCTACCATTTCTTTGGCTTGATTAGCCTTAGCAAGAGCTTCCTCCCCCACCTGTCGGTGTCTGAGGGCATCTTCTACGCTAGTCGCCTCTGTAAAAGCAGCCGCGGCTCCCTGAGCTATTCTGAGGTTTTCATCCAGAGAGACCTGTTCTTTGACAATCTTCTCTTCCAGGCTGTGAATGATCTTGAATCTCTCATTGCTGGCGGCTGTAAGTTTATCGGTTAGAACGCGCCGATTCCAGATAGCTGCATCGTATCTCATATCGGTCATGAAAAATCTGAGTTTGAACTTAACCCAGTCCATTGCTTTAGACATAGTGTCAACTCCTTTGGCTAGTTCACCAGTTCTTCTGCTATTCGCGGTGATACAAATATTCGGTGTTCTACACTGCCATTCCAGACGACATTGTAGTTCTCCTCCTTTAGACGCCGGACTATAGTGTTACCTGCCCGAAGGCTCCCGGCTTCCGAATTGCCCAGGAACCCTATGTAAAGTCCCGACTTACCCTCGCTCATCCCCTCTTCATCTTGGATATGCCAAAATAACCCGTAGATCTTATTGGACTCGTTCATTGCTGAGCCTACCTCATAAGAGGCGCAGGTTGTACAGCAACAGTCTCCGGTTAGCATGACAAAGTCTTTCTCCAGTGGGGCTAAGGAAGCTTTAAGATTCTCCAAAAAGTATAAAACCTCTTCTCGAAAGTTCCATCTCTCCAGACTATAAGTATTTTCTTCTGCTAATTGAGCCATGTATTTCCTATCCGTATGAGTACGAAAACACCCAGCCGGGACTTGTTGAGGGCGTTATGTTGTATTTCCTTAGTGTTGCAAGAAGAGAAGTATTCCACTCTATTTTCTTGAGTTGATTATCTTCAACGAACTGCACGAAGTCTTCGTCTGAGTAACGGGCTATTAAGATTACCAGAGCCGGTTCATTCTCATCGTGTATAAAATGAGGGCTCTCTTCGTTTCCCCAGGAATAGGTATCGTAAAGTGCATCTCTTTGATCCTCTGAGAGACAGTGTAGATCCTCTTTTGTTAGTCGATACCCCCATCCAATGTATGAACTAGAACTCGAATTGGTTACAAATTTAGATCGGTAAATCATGATGCGTGGTGTGTGAAGAACCATCCAGGACTCAGACCTTCAGTGTCTAAGCCTAGGTTTTTACATTGCTCCTGTATTGCTTCTGCCCATTCAGGTTTTACTGAGTCCCCGAATGTGTTGATGCAGATGGTTCCGTAGTAGTCGTCCAAGTCTTGGTAGGACTCTGAGATGTAAACTAGGTAGTTGTCATCGTCTGAGCAGCCTTCTACTATCTTGTCTCCGTCGTAGAGTTTGTCAAAGAAGTCATCTGGCTTCTCTCTTAGTCTATTCTCAGGGATAACTATACCCCAAGCTACGAATGAAGTGGTGCTCGAATTGGTTATAAATTTGCTGCGGTAGAACATCAGCCGTCGTACCATCCGTCTTCGATGTAACCTATGGTATCATCCACATTGTTCCTCTTGGCCCATGCTTCCAGGGCTTTGTACTTTTCCTGCAGTTCATTGGCGGGGCCAAAGACTATCATTCCTTCTTTGTCTATGCTCACCGTCGGAAAGCCAATAGTGAGATACACCACGTCTCCGGGTGTCCAGTATTCCTGTATTCCTTCTGGTAGCCCCTCTTCAATTTTATCAAATGTTCCTCGGTGAACCTCTATTCCAAACGCTACCAAAGATGTGCTGCTTGAATTCGTTACGAATAATTTCCTGTAAAACATTAGCTATACCAGTTGTCCTCCACTATCTGTATTTGTTCGTCAAGGCCCACTCCCACAATTATGTCCATGAGCTCTTGGTAACCATCCACCAACGCTTGGTCATCATGTATGAAAGTAACGCCCGTTTCTGTTATGCCTATGTGAGGAAAACCTATACACAGGTAAAACCGATCCCCGTCGGGGGGAAGTTCCATGTAGACTGTCCCTGTAGGAAGCACAGCCTCCAGGAATTCATAGTCCATATCGTTTTCTTCCAGATACTTTCCAGGGTCTCCCAGAAAAGCATCGGAATCCACGTTGGGCCAACTATTAATTATTTCCAAAGCCTTAGCAGTATTCTTTTCTACATAATAGGTGCAGATGTCTACCATCGTTCCCCGGTCCAGTTCTATTCCAAAGGCTATGAACGAGCTCGAACTTGAGTTTGTTACAAATTTTTGTCGGTAAAACAATTACCACTCCTTGTTTTCTACCATCCTAACAATTTCCTCTACAGGAAGCTGCTTGTGGTCTTTGTAATCCTGTATTGCTCCCTCAATTTCATTTGTTATCCTGACGAGATCTGGTGTCAAGTGCTGTCCGTCATCATCCTCGTAGTTAGCGGCACAACGTATAAGGCGGCGGGCTTCTTTCAAGGATTTCAGGGCATCCAGTATCACGTAGGAACTTGAACTTGAGTTCGTTATATGTTTTGGTCGATAAAGCATCTTAATGTCCTGAGTTATAGAATCCCCAAGCAGGGCTGTCGTCCATGTCAAAGCCGTACTTGGTAACTGCTTTCTTTAACTCTGTTAAAGCCGCCACTTCGTCAATTTCTTTGTGCCCAATAGGTTGCCAAATCCCATACTCGAACGCAGGTAACTCTGACGCCTTGATATAAAACAAAGCGGAGCCCTCATCCATGTATGTCCTGGCTATACCCACAGGGCCATCTTCATATATATCTGCTTCTGCTAGTTCATCATACCTTTTAGGATCATTCGCTCGGGCGTAAACTCCGTAGGCTATGAAACAAGTCGATGAGCTGTTCGTCACAAACTTTGCTCGGTAATACATTAAGTCCTCACATCAATCGCTACTCTCCAAGCGGGTTCAGCTGTGCTGTCCCCATAAGCAGTAGCGGTAATTCCGTACTCCAGACAGAAGAGTTTTATTTTGTGCATCCACTCTTCTTCTTTTGCCTTGCTTTCTTGTAGGTGATCTATAGGGAGATCATCTACGCTGCCCTCTAGGGACCAATATGAATTATTGATATAGGCCATGCCGCTTTGGCAGTCAGGATCTATGTATAATCCTATGTCTCCCTTTAAGGTCTCTGCCCAGTCCCATAGTATTTGAGACTGATCTTCCCACGTAGCTTTGGTGAGCTCTTCCGGCGGGATTATTTTTTCTAGTATATTATTAGCTGAGTCTTCATCAAAATTAATTCCAAAGAAAATGAAACTCGTTGAAGAAGAGTTCGTTACGAACTTTTGTCTGTAAAACAATTAGCGCTCCACGTGTATGGCTATCTGCCACGATGGCGTATGATAGGGGAGACCTTGGTTGTCACAAAGCTCCTTGATTGCCTGATTCCATTCTTTATTCTTATCACGAGAAAATAATTTAAGTAAAATCTGGACCGGAAGAGCTTCGACTCCGCTTTCATCGAGGCCAATGTAGCTTTCTTTGGCATAAACCATAGCTCTTTCGACTTCCCAGCAATGATGTAGTCCCGCTGTAGACTCTTTATCACAGTCAAGCCTATAGGCTAGGTCTTGTAAAGACTCTCCTCCAGAGAATGATTCTCGCTCTACATCTTTTGTTCTGAATTCTATCCCATAAAAGATGAAACTCGTTGATGAACTGTTAGTTACAAATTTAGTCCTTAGGAACATCCAGTTTGCCTTCTTCCATGCATGTTTTCAATTCTTGTTCGTCCGTAATGGCCCGCCCCCCGGCGGTAGTAAACACATACCCACATTCACATGCGATGTGACTTATGTATGCGTCATTCAGAAAAGTCTCCAGATCTCCATATTCTATTTCTCCGTCTTCGTCGAAGCTGATGGTCTCAGCCTCCTCCACACCTTTATAGAGCTTATAAAACTCGTCGCTACCACACCTGGGGCACTCATAAATGCTCATTCAGCAACCCCATGCTTTCCATGTCATCTAGCTCGGCGGCTATACCGTCGAGGTCATCCCCGAAATACTCTCGGGCTATCTGCATCATCTCTGCCCTTATGGGCCGTTCCTCGGGTGCTTTTTCTCCCATGCCACAACAGGGACAACCCTCCCCGTTTAGGAAGGCTGTCCCGTATGATCCCAACTCGTGTAGGCTACTGAGATCCCAGGATTCCCCACACTTTTGACAATAGATGTCCATCATTCTCCTTGTCCAATTGCCGCTCACGCCGCCCTCCCAATAACCTTATGGTTTATAGGAAATCTGCGGCAATTTTTTCCAGAGACAACATCATATTCCCACTGATAGCCGCATACCGGGCAGTCATACAGATAGGCAGTAGGCCCATAACCCGCTGTCCTCCAAAATTTGAGTTCGCCCGCTGACCCACAATAAAAGCACTCGTTTTTTTTATCCATTCTACCCCCTATAACGTAGCGTTGATGGCGTCCATGAGATCACCCTCGGACCAGATCAACACCTTATTGTCCTTGGCAAAAGTCAGTTTCTTGGGACCGGCTTCCTTGCCAGCTAAAAGTATGTTAACTTTAGCACTCAAGGAACCCACGCATTTTCCTCCGTACTGAGCTATAAGAGCTTTGAGATCCTCGCGCGGGGTGCTGTGATTTCCTGTGACTACAAACACCTTTCCTTTCAGCTTGTCGCTGGTTACGGTAACCGAAGCGACTTCGTCAAACGTCATCAGGTGTAGCAGCCCGTTTACCAAGTTCCTGTTTACTTGCTGGCTGAAGAATTGTTTTGTGTTCTCTGCAATAGCCGTTCCAATACCGTCCAAAGATAAGATGTCTTTAGTATCGGCGTCCATGACAGCTTCCATAGTCTTGAACTTCTCTGCGAATTGTTTTGAGACACTGCGCCCTACCAGAGGAATACCTAACGAATAGATGAACCTATCCAGAGTAGTGGCCCTGGCTTTCTGTATGGCCGCTATGATCTTTGCTGCCAGCTTGTCCCCCATCCTCTCCAACCCTGCAAAATGCAAAGGCATAAGAGTAAACAGATCGTAGGGGCTTTGAATTATTTTCTTATTAACCAGCTGTTCGACGACCTTCTCGCCCAGCCCCTCTATGTTTAGGGCGTCCCGGCAGACGAAGTGTTTGATGCTCTCAGCCAGTTGTGCTATACATGTTTTATTGGTACAGCGTAAGGCGGCCTCTCCTGTAATCCTGACGGCTTTGCTTCCACAGGCAGGGCAAGTATCAGGTATTATGAAAGGACCGTCAGTTTTCTTCTCAGAGACTTTAACGACCTCTGGGATAACATCCCCCGCCCGTTGGATTATAACCTTGTCACCGACGTTGATGTTCTTGGCGTTCAACATGTCTTGGTTATGCAGCGTGGCCCTGGATATGGTGGCTTGTCCCACTTTCACCGGCACTAACTCGGCCACAGGAGTCAGAGTCCCTGTTCTGCCTACCTGCACTGTGATGCTCTTGACTGTTGTCTCTGCCTGTTCAGCCTTGAATTTGAGAGCGATGGCCCACCGAGGTGCTCGGGAGGTGAAGCCCAGCTTCTCCTGTTCATCTGTTCGGTTTACTTTTATGACAGCTCCGTCTATATCATACGGGAACTTGGACCTGTCTTCCTCTATTTTCTTTACTTGGTCTACCAAACCATCCACAGACTTAACATGAAAGGTGACCGAAGACGGAATGTGCAGACTGTCAAGAAAGAGTTGCTTCGCCGTTTGACTATCTAAATCTCTCCCCTCTGCTAGTAACTCGTACCCGAAGAAGCGAAGTCTTCTCTTGGCCGCCTTTTGAGGGTCGAGATTTCTTACCCCTCCCGCTGCGGCATTACGAGGGTTGACATAGGTATCTTCTCCCTCAGCCTCTCGCTCTGCATTGATGGCTAAAAGGTCTTTTTTGTAAATAACAACTTCTCCGCGTACACGGAAGAACAGATTAGAGTCAAACTTACCTCCCACATCAAGAGGGATACCCCTGATTGTCCGTATGTTGTGGGTGACGTCTTCCCCAGTTTCCTTGTCGCCCCGCGTAGCAGCCAGCACAAACTTGTTAGCGTCATAAACCAGCTCTATCGCTAGTCCGTCGAGCTTAGGCTGCACCACAAAATCAGAAGATCCAGTCTTCTTCGCCCACTTCCGCAGTTCGTCTAGGCTGAATACATTATCCAAGGACAGCATGGGGACGGCGTGCTTAACCTTCGTGAAGCTGCTTAGGGGGGCGGAACCCACGCGCTGGGTGGGGCTAGTGGAGACGATCAGATCAGGATAAGCCTTCTCCAGGTCCTGCAACTCCTTCATCTTCTCGTCGTATTCTTGGTCTGATATGGTAGGAGAGTCCAACGCGTGGTACTGATAATTGGCGTTGTCAATCTCCCCGCTGAGTTCCTTAATCCTCTTTTCAGCTTGCTCTTTTGTCATGTTATCCTCTTGGGGTTGCTGCGGTAGAAGGAAAGACTGTGGTTGCGACTTCGATCTTTCCTTCTATAGGTGTCTTAAAGGGAGAGATGTCGTTCACAGCTATCCACAATTCTTCCAGCACTCCATTTTGTTTAAAATATTCTTCTGCCTTTTTCATGGCACCTGTTTCGATATCCAATCCCGTGATTCGAACACTCACTTTCATTTGCTATTCTCCTTATCCATCCATGTAGTCGTCTACTGATCCCTTTATGTCCCAGCAGTAATTGCAGTCCCGGCAGGAGGCAGAGACGGGGGCGTCCTCAAATTCTTCACTGTCATCTCCGTATTCAAAATCAAAATAGTAAAGGGGCTCATTAGCCACTTGCTGCCAGTATCTATACTGCAGAAAATCTTTTCCAAAGGTAATCTCTTGGCTTCCACACTCGGGGCAGACTAATTTCATTTCATTGGCCCCGGTGGGATGATTCTTTCCCCTAGAGTGAATTGTTCTGGGATCAGGGAACATCTATATCTCTCGTGCCAGGGATACACAGGCCACACAACGGGATGGTTCTCGTACCTCTTGTCTATCTCAATAATCATCCACAGGCCGCTTTTCATTTGGGCCCAGTAGAGTCCTTCTTCTGTGTTTTCAATGTCTATGGCCATAATACTACGGCCCTAATGATTTTAGAGCCCTCCTTGTATTTGTCCTCGTCATCCGGATGTATCGGATATTCATCTTCAGTGTTAAAGAGGCAAGGGGATATATCCCACAGACGTTTAAACCCGTTGCCTTCTTCATCCCGTGAGACATACACGGGTAAATTATCATCCAGGTTTTCAATTTGTTCCTTCAAATCCTTTATCAATAAAGGTTCTGGCATTATCCACTGCTCCTTAAGTTAGGATTAAAATAACAATAAGATCCGGGTTGTCTTTCTAGGAACAAGCGGTCCGCCTCTTCTACGGTTTCTACGGAACAGGTGCACCCGAATAACACTATCTCCTTATCTACGTGGCATCTAGCCAACTCTATGCCTTCGGGAGTCGGGTAGTGTTCTGTTCCTCTGGCTCTGTACACTTTCACTAATTCAGTCATTGGTTGTTTCCTATCTGAGAAGCCAGTCAAATACCTCTGGGTCCTCATGGTATATCTGCATGAATGGTTTGTCCCTCATATCCTTAATTTTCTCTATGAGGTATCTACCTTTCTTCTGTTCTATCACTTTTTGTAGGGCTGTGTCAAGGATTAATTTCCATCTTTCTCGGTAGGCAAGTATCTTTAGGTAAGCGTTTGAAGAAATCTGCTCTCGTAACCACCGCAGGTAACCGTTGGAGGCCAGGGCCAAGAAGATCTGTTCGGCATCAATATCTTCGTCTTTGGCGATCATTATGGTGTGGAACTTGTCATCATTCTCCACGGCATTAGTGACGAACTTAAACCGTAGGCCGAAGGCATCAACATCAACCACGCCGAAAATAGGTTCAGCAATATACATGCCTAGCTGAAAGGCTACGAGTTCCTGTCTGACATGTTTGATAAGCTCTTCGAGCCTGTCGCGTGTTATCTTACTGGGATCTGACATTTCTCGTCGTCCTCGCCTAGCATGTTATGTTCTTTTAGCCACGCTATGGCTTCAGTCTCGGTTGCACCTAAACTAAAATCACAACTGCTACAAACCCAGTCCCATGTATCAATTGTTTCGGAGTCAACTACATCCCCGAAAGCAAAGTACTCCACACCGTCCACGCAATCTACCTCTCCGGTCCACATAGATTCACGCACGTCTTGCATTATATGCATCGAGGTGTTGCCACATTCAGGACAAACAAAATTAATTTTTCTCATGTCTTAGTTGGTAGGCTTTCTTGACAGTCTCCGGGGACTTCGTCCCTATCTTTCTTTCCTGTCTAAGCCTAGTCATTTTCCTTTCTATGGACGCTTTAGAGTGTTTAGGGAACATAAGATCAAGCTCTTGTATGGGCTTATCATAATTCTCTATCAATTTTTGTGTTTCACTCAGTGTCCACGCCTTTCGCCTTGGTGTCATAATAAAAAAACCTCCTAGCATTTTTGGTATCAATGCCAGGAGGTTAGTTATTAGGATGGGATCGTTAGTTGTCTACCTGAAGAACTTTTCCTTTTTTCAGGGCTTCCCGGTAGCTTAGAAAGTAATATTCAAACTCACCCTCCAAGAATTCATTTCCAAGAGCAGCATAGAAATTCGCGGCCGCTTTGTCGCCCCTTGAGAAAGCCTGGGTCACTTTTGTTTCAAAGAACTTGTCAATAGCAACAAACAACTCGTTGTCCTGTCTTTTTGCTACCTCTTCTTGGATGGAGGCTTTCATACGGGAGTTGTATTCTTGTTCTGTCTCTAACCTTGTAGTCATTATTGCCTCATCAGCAGTTAGATGTGATCACTCTTGCTCCACAACGATAGTGATCCTGGAACCCCGGGGAATTTTGATGGTTTTAGTAGCTCTGGTCTTCTTTCGCTCGGTCTTTATGGCGTCGGTGTAGCGGTTGGAGAGTTCTACTAAGCTGCCTACTATACTATTGATAGCTACATAGCCACTTTCACCCAACTTTTCTTTGAGGAGTTTCTCCCGGCGTTGCCGCGTGACTACTTTTCCTTGTGGAGTTCTTAGTCCGAGACCTCTGGCGATGTCTTTCATCACCTCGTTCTTGACGGATGCCGGGTCTACGACACCTTCAGGAAACTTTGTTGAGAGTTTCATTTTTTTCCTTTCTACTATTCATCAGTCAACCGCGCTCAAACTTACGTGTCTTTTCTTCCTTGGGCTTAAGTTCCTTACGCAGGTATTTGAGGGCCTTTTCAGGCATCATGGAGGGCATACAAGTGTAGACATCGAGTGATATGTAGTCATGTTCTGGACTATAATGAGCGCTCATGTGCGATTCTGCGAGCATCACGATAGCTGTTGCACCCTGTGGCTCGAATTGGTGTCCCATATAATCGAGCACCTTACAGCCTGCAATCTTAGCCGTGTCTAACAACAGAGCTACCAAATCATACTCGTTGCTTATCCTCTCCGGATCGCAACCATACCAGTCTAGTAGTAGGTGTGTCCCCTTTTCCATCTCATGTTGCCCTCCTTTACATAGATGTTTAAAATTACAACTGGTTAGTTATTGTGGTCAGAAATCTTCCAATGATCCTGACCACTTTTTTGTTGTCTCTTCGTCCTCAACCAAGCGGGGATCCATCTCTTCCATTATCGCGGCCACGTATTGAGCATAAGGATCTGGATTGATCTTCATAGAATCATAGAGGTCGTGCCACATGTCGTGGTAGTCAAGGTTCATGGACATAAGGTTAAGTCCCTTAGCAATTCTAGGAGCCTATCGAAATGAGCTGCTACAGCATCCCCTGAATCAACGTGCTCCACCCACATTTGTCTGAGTAAAGATACTGAAGCATTGGTTCGCTCTACGATGGATCTTTTGTGAAAATCCAGTTTAGATTTCTTTGGTTGGGATGGAGGCGGCCATATGATCCTTTCGAAGGCCAATTCTGGGTTTATCTGCAACACAGCCTTATAGATGAGCGTGAAGATGATGTTTTCAGAGTAACAGCTGATGTGATTGCCACCCCTCAAGGCCTTAAGGAGAACCTCAGCCTTTGGTATGGTATTGGTAATTACGTATCCCATCCACATAGGTCTGTTAGCAACATCCGGGCTCCCGCTGCATCCATCTATGACGTAAGATTGGACCAGCTCGGTAGCCTCGCTTGGTGTGAGAGCCTTGATCGGAATATTGATGTCTATTATCTCTACAGGTTCATTTGCATGTATTCGACCACTAGAGAAAGCCTCTCTCATCATCTCTTTCAAAGCTCTTCCGACTGGCTCATAATTTACTTTCCCGATCACGCCGCGTTCCTTATCATGCGATACTCAGTGATTTCGTCCTTGGCCTTGTTCAGCAAGGACTCCAAAGCGCCGTGCTTTTCACCAGAGCCCAACAGTGAGTTCTTTTTCAGCAGCTGTGTAACAGCGCCGTGGAAGCCGCCCAGGTTGTCCTCGTAGCGTGCTACGTTGTCTTCATTTTCTTTTTGGAAGAACAGCTTATGGAAAGCACTGAACCTAGCGCCCGGTATTACATCCTGCTCTATTGCCCGGAAGGTGAGAGCCTCAGCGTCGGATCTTTTGAGTGGGTAGTTCTTCAAAGAACCTTGCCATTTCTCAAAACCCAAAAGCTTAACTTCCATCTCCTTGACAGCATCATTGGACAAAGCTTGGAGCTCCTCCTGGTTAAGGCCGCCGGTGTGCTTTCTGAATCGTATAAAATCCCCGGAGAACGCCAGGTTATCACACACAAATACTCGTGTTCCGGCTGTGATACCTACTTTGAGTGTCTTGTTGATCGAATTTCGGAAACCGATCATCCATGCGAGATCACCAGTGGCATGGTCTAAGGTAAAGGCCCCGAACATTTTTCCACCGTCTTGTGAAAGAGAGAAATCCTGGTTTACGATCCTGTGTCCGGCTTCTCTCACAGATCCGGACAGCGTATTTATTAGCTGCCCGTGCCCTATTACTCCCCACGTTTTGGTTCTGTCCGGTGTCTCCACCGCTAGAACCTGTTCCAGAGTAGCTCTCCTGGTGTCTACGTGAGCTGCCAATCCTTGCATCAGTCCTCCTCGGCGTCTGCCTGGCTAAGCGAACGCGCTTCTGCGGTTATTTCATCAATATCTATTTCTTCATCTTGCCACTCTGCGTCTACAACTCCGCTCTCGTCTAACAAATTAACGACCACCACCGCGGGTAAATAGTCTAGGCAGATGTGAACTGACAGCGAGATGTTTGGCATTTCCACGTGAGAGAAAGACATATTTATACAGTCATCGTCTGTCAGCGTCACACCATTGGAGCCGTAATCCAAATCCCAGCCCGCAATACGTAATTCAGATAACACTATTTTCCTCCTCGCTTTGAGGCCTTTAGGGGGTTAACCATCTTCTCTACCTCTTCGATGATCTCGCGGGCAGCCATGGGACAAGCATGAACAGCCCATCTCCTGAAGGGGTAGCGGTAGACAGAGCACAGATCTCCGTCTATTTTTCGACAAGGAACTTTTGTTCCTATCTTTTTCTCTTTGTCTTTTGGATCAGGAGCGTAAGACATATCGGCTGTCTTACACTGCTCCACAACAGGGCCTCTCTCGTCCAAGTTAGCCATAACCACACTCCCTTTTGGTAAGGGGGCGGCCATAGCCACCCCAATATGATTACCCATTGGTCGGATACCAATGCCCACATTTAGGACACTCAAACTTAAAATCTATCCTGGTGTCATCGAGGTCATAGTCAAAGGTGCGGTCCATCTTTTCTCCACACTCTGGGCATTTTGGTTTGTATCCCCCCATTACAGAATAGGTTCCGTCAATTACTCCCTGAGTCATTAATCAACCTCTCCCTTAGTGGTGATTCATGGTGACTACACCACCAACACCTTTCTTTTCCAGTATGTTCACACTACCTGAGTGATAGTCCATCGCGGAGGCGTAGGACCCTGAGTCGTCAGCATACTCAATGTGGACAATACGATAGCCGCGTTTTACGGCACCCAGTAATTTAGAATATGCTCTGATCCTCTGCTTTGTGTAGTAGCTAAAGCCGTGTTTTTCTCCTCGATCTTTAATAAGCCACTTCACCTCTTCTAAGATGCTGGCCCGGAGGCCGGGGATACTAAATTCCTCTAACCGTTCTTTGAAGTGGGGAGAGTTCGAGGCCTCCAGTTTGGCCATGGCTTCTTTGTCTTCTTGTTCTGTCCGGAGGAAATCCCTCAGTAAATTAAGGCTGTCTATTTTGAACCCGTCATCAGCAAAGATAGGTGTTAGGCCGATCTCGTCAAAGAATTCGTGGCTGATGTTTTGATTCTGTGGGATAAAGAAATAGTAGCCTGAGCTTGAGGAATTGGTTACAAATTTAGGTCTGTAGAACATCACTTTATCCTTAACACTGGAATGAATACCAGCCAGAACTGTCTGTGCCGTATTCGATTTCATCTTCAGCGAAGTGACCTAAATATTCTATATCGTAGAAAATGGCACAACCCTTTCCAATTTTATCTCTCACTACAGCCTGTGCTCCTTCGTCCATATAATCGTCCAGCTCCTCTGCGGTTCCTCCAGTAAATATGGACTCTCCACAATGAGGGCATCTGAGATTACCGGGACTGTAATTCTTCATCTCCGTGGGGTAATTTTCAGGGTCTTTCTCCCATATTATCATACAGGAGGAGGAGGAGTTTGTCACAAATTTAGGTCTGTAATGCATGTTACTCCCCTATCATAGCTAAAATTTCTTCCGCGATCTCTTTCTTTCCCACAAGAACCCACTCCGCGATTCTTTTATGCTCACGACTGGTGTAGAGATCCATGCCGCCCAATTCTAAGTCTCGGGCGGCAAGGCATAGTTCCCTAACCCTGTCAAGCACTACTACGTTCGTGTGATCAGGGCTCAGGACCATGGTTAATCTCTCACGAACTGGCTTCGGTTCTCGAAGTGGTCAAACTCCCGCACCTGGTCAATGTAGTAGGTGCCCGCGGGCAGGGTGATGGTATTGTGCTCCTCGTGGGAGATGGTGCACGGCTCAGTGAGTTCGAAAACTATCATGTTGTTGCTGGCCTGCTTCGGAACAAACTTCACAATCTTGCCACGGATCACGTGGGAATGTCCTGTGGTTTCCCCTTGTGCAACAACCAGCTCTCCGACATCCTGTTTGTCCCTCTTCATCGCTTCTTCGCGCTGCCAATGCGGTAATTCGCTTACCGGCTTAATTAGTACGTCGCCTTGTTGAAAATAATTCACTGCTTTGTCTCCTTAGGTCAATATAATAGGGACAGCATTGGTACCATTTCTGTATTCCAAAGCTGCCGCTACGGTAGTGGTCCTTGGTTCCACGCCCTCGATGTGCCAGGTTCCAGTGGACGGGTTTAACATTTTCAGATAGGGCCGATTTCGGTTAGCATCAATCGCCAGATTGACTAACTCATACTTGCCGTCGTCGCTCTTGTCTAGGAGGGTGGCCCCTAATTCTGCAAGTACCCTCTCAATTCCTATCTTTCTGACTAGCTCGCGCCGGATCTCAGCGTTTCTAGTTTTTGTGATCATTTCGGCCTTCAGCTTTTCGGCTGGGGTAACAACGACCTGCTTCGATACCCGAACGTCATTCATGCAGTAGATGCCCGACTTCAGTTTAGGAAAGTAAATTGCCGGGCCGTCCTCGCGGTGTAGGAAGTTCCTGCTGTCTATGTGTAGAACAGGTTTTTCCACCAGGATCAGCTTGTTGTTTATGAACAGGATCGAATACAAGTTCAAGGCTATTGTCTCACAGGCCTTGATGTATTTCAAAGTTGTCTTGGCGTCCTCGACATAGTACTTGCCAAGGGCATAGACCTTCGGGTAGTTCGCTACCCTAAGGGGCAGAACCGATCTGGAGTAGTAATTACGGGTTCTCCAGTCGGTTACGATAGGGGATTTCTTGTTCAGGTTGTACATCTTCCCAGAGATGGTCTTGGCCTGATTGACTAGTCTATTCACCCGTCCTATATAAAGCTGGGTGATGACCCCGATGTCGAGGAAAGTATCAAGGAGCTCTTGTGGCGGCTTTGGCTCCGCCCAGTAACCGAATAGGCCTGAGTGTAGAAGACTGTTGACAGTGGAAAGTTTGTTAGTAACTCCCCAATGAGCCTTATAATAGCTGGACATTTGTTCAGCTAGTGTAGCCTCTCCTACCTTTGCTGGCTCAAGGTCTTTGGTTTTGAGCTCCGAAAGCCATAGTAATTTAGGCTTCTTGGGAACTACAGCGATGTCTGCCACAACCGTGCGAACAGCTTTAAACACATCCGATTCGCTGTCCGTCTTATCCCCGATCAGCCGCCCCTTGAAAAATAAGGCTTGATCCTGAATTTCCTTCATCAATACTTTGTCTTTAGGGTCTAATTTTACATCCATTAAATCGTTCGCTCCGTTTTTTCACATGGGTTTATGCCAGGCAACACATGACAACTATGACATAGGTCGTTAACATCACAGCCTGGGCACGCCGTGGTCACTTTTTCTCGGTAAGGTTGGAGTTTCTCTTTCCATATCTCCTCAAAAGAGTGGTCATGTAAACTAAACTTGTCTTTGAGATTGAAAGAGCAGGGAGATACGGTGAGATCCTCCCCAACAAACACGCTGAAGCAACCACTGTCACAAGGTCCGAGTGTATATCTCGGAAGGTCTTGGCGGGGCACAATGGACATAAGGGAGGGTGAAAAGCAACTATCAATTCCTACGCTTACCTTTCCCTTATAATTCCTCAGGGATTTTACAAACCTGAGTTTCTGGTCTCGATGGGGATGCTGTTCCCAGCTCCCCCGCCCGATGGGTTTGTGCATCAAACAGATACACGAATACAGAGGGTATTTCCCGCCGAACAAACCCTCTCCCTGTGCTGCTATGTCTAGTTCGTGGCCCCACTCATCAATGTGTGCCTTGTCTAAAACGACATGGATAGCGGGCTCTATCCCTGCCTCTAGCAGCCGTTCAACCTCCTTTAACGCCGTCCGTCTGTTGTGCATCGAAATTGCTACAGCTCCAGCATAGCGTTTGGTAGCCTCTAGTATCTCGTCTGTCATGTCTACGCCATTTGAAGTGTAGCTGGGCGGTATTCCTTTGTCATGAGCGATCCTCAGGATCTCGATGAATTCGGGGTGGTGCTGCGGGCTGCCGCCCCCAATTGCAACTTGAAGAACGTGAGGACTCATAGCGTCTAATACTGCCGCGAAATCCGACGGACTCATGTGGTGACTCTTACTAGGGTCGCTCTCCCTGTAACAATACTCACAGTTAAGAGGACAATAGTCAGTAATATGAATGTCCGCTAGCTCCGGACCGTGCAGAGAAAATTTTGGATCTGAATAACCGGGTTTTTCCTTCCTTAAGAACTCTCCTGTTTCCACATCGAAAAAAACCACATAAGTTCCGTAATCAATGACTTTGATTGGCATTCAACCTCCTTAAGTGGACTCCTCTTCTTGCTCTACCAGCTCACCTTCCAAGGAGTTTATCTCCCCGGATAGCCAGTCCATTGCTTGGTGGAGTGTCTGGAAGCCTTTATCATAGTATTTTCCCAAGATAGCTTCGTCGTCTTGGAATTCCTTGATAGCGGCCTCTATGTTCAGTCTTTCCAGGGAAGATTTAGGCATTAGTCCTCCTCGTCAAATTCCTCTGTGAAGTCCTCGTCGAGCCTGACCTCTCCGGGAGTCACTATCAGAGTCATGTGCTCAATAGAAAGGTTCTCTATAGTGATGTTGACCACCTGGGTGGGCCGTGGCTCGAAAGGTTTTAAGGCTGTGGCCCCCAGCACAAAACGGCCGGGATCGTCGCCTTCCACGTCATAATCTGGGCTTAGACCCCCAGCCGCTGCCTTAGGGGGGCTGTCAGTCTTGGCCTCATCCGGAGACATGGCCTTCTGGTTTGTCTTCGTGTAAGTTGCCGCGTTGGTCCCTGAGACATGATACAAAGTTGCCTCTGTATTAGATCCGTTAGGAAGTTTCACATCAATTGTGGTTGTTGTGTACTTGAATCCGTATTGTGGGGCCATGTTAACCACATTGGTCCGTAGAAAGTCTGCCACGTCTCTGTTCCGGACCCAGTCTCCTCTCTGTTTAAGAGAATTGGCTATGTCTACAGAGGTAAACATCTTTCCTCTCTGCATCCATTGCCCTGCTTCTACTCTAATCTTGCTTGCATCTGCTGGTGAACACATTATGTTATACCGCTCCTTGGCGCTTTCGATGTATTGCGTTGTATTCTTCTTCTTGTCTACGCCGTTCCGCGTAGTGTTCTTCTGCTCTTCGTCTGGACCTAATTAGAACTCTTTCTTTCAAGTCTGTGATATCCTCTGCGGGCCAGGATATTAATCCCGCTTCTCGTAGAGTATCACAAAAGAAATTAAGACCAGACTGAGAATCTATGTGGTAGTTATTCACAAAACCATTTTTGGCCCACTCTTCTGGGGGCGGACAACCACAATGTCCAGCGACCCTCACATCTTTTATTCCCCTAGGGTGCTTGTATAGGATCTTTGCAACGTCTAAGGGAACGGGGCCATTGACTACCCAGTAATACCAGGCTCTCCAAAATTCAAAGTCTCCAGCTATGCCGGTTAACTGGGCTGGAACCTCATTCCTTAAAGGCGTTCCGTGTTCTACTATAAGAACTCCAGCCTTATACAATTCGTCGAGAATATTAATATCACAGTCGGGTTTTCCTGCTAAATTTTCCAAATCAATTTTCCTTTACCCTCTCCCAAGAAGCGATCTTCATGTCACTGTTATCTACACTGAAGGCCGAGTTTATTTCTACCCCTCTACTCCAGCCGGGAAGGTCCCCGTTTCCTCCGCTGAGGTGCTCAAGAGTTTTTGAAACCTCAAGATACTTTTGCTTATCTCTCTTAGCTAATTTTCCTAGGAGTAGCCGTATCTCATGGTTAACTTGTCCGCGAGATATTGTCATTGGATACAGGTGTCTTTCTCTCCTGTGTATCAGGGAGCGATCAAACTTATATCCTCTGTGAGTTCCCTCCCAATAGATCTCCATGAGATAACAACCTATAGCGGAGAGTGGCTCGCTGTGGGTTTTAAATCTTTCCATCTGCGGATGAGTGCCATAGGATAGTTTGTATGGCGGGCCAGCTATTAATATCCTTTGTGCATGTAGAGCTTCCCGCCACAATCCCAATAGGCCCATCCTGTCAAGAAGTTCCGGATGAATGGACCAAAGTCTCATTATGCTGCCTTTTTCTTGCCCCTCTTCTTGGCTCCTGTAGCTTCTACCGCGGGGGTTGGGGGTTCCGGCTCAACCACAGCCACAACCACTGGTTCTGCAACTGCTTCTGCTTCACCTTCACCCTCTGCTGAGGGCCAGTTGGGGAGCTCTGTAATCTCTGTGATGCCTCGGACTGTCCAACGATGCTTGCAGCCTTCAGCTTGACAGATAGCTCTCACCCCAATAAGATCTCCGTATTCTGGTTCCTGTTCTGGGCCGATCTTTCCGTCTTCGTCCTGTCTCCACACTCGGTATTCTTCGGATACTTCTAGTAATTTGATATCTTTGCTCTTACACTTAGGGCAAATGATATCCGTTCGGATGTTATGTCTGGCCATATATTCTGGCTCTCCTTTAGTAGTTGTCATCGTAGGGAGGGCGCATATTTACAATATCTATAGGATGCTCTCCCGTTTCTTCTCCCCACTGAGATCTTGGGGCAAGTCGTTGTCCTGCCCAGTTGTAGTCGGCCCCACATATATCACATGTATTTGTGAAGCCATAACATGCTAATTGCTCTCCACAGCACTCAATGACTGTAGGTTCTTTAACCAATTTGCCGTCTTCTCCCACATAACTCTGGCCTCTTTGTATCACTCTTGACATTACTCTTCCAGTTCTATGAGGTATGTTACTGTGCATTGCTCCAATTTGTAGACAATGAATTCGTCGTTGTATAGGCTGCCCAGTCGTGCGAGGGCAGAAATACTGTGGTAACCTGACGGGGCACCCTGTGTTTTGGAGGAGCCCACCTCATAGGTTTTACCCATAGCGAATTTACATCTCAAAAGGAACGTGTTTTTGAATGTGTTTCTCCTACCAGACCATCCCCCTACGCTGTAGTTTAATGACTTAGTAGATGAATTAGCGCCATAGATACCATTCCCAAACATTCTCCCGGTGACGTGCCCGGCAGAAACCGGAGGTATAATGAGGCCGCCCAGCATGATGCTGAGTAAATTAGCGTTCTGAGATCCGTGAAAGAATTCTTGTGTGTTTCCATATTTGGCTTCGGCCTTTTCGTACCTTTCCCGCTCCTTCCCAATCTTTATTATGTAGGCGTTCTTTACTTTCCACCTATCCAGATGGGCGTGTTTCTTTGTTCCGTTAACCGTATCCACCAAGTCTTTGTAGACTTTTGTTTTCTTGTCTATAGGCTCTATGTCAGTTTCGAATCCGCTGAACTGCTTAGAGGCATTGGTATTGGTAGTCATACCCATCTTTACGGACGCCTCTAGCTGGTCTAGCAAGTCATATTCTTCAGCGAGTTTAACATCGGTTATGATCCAGTCGTCTCTCGTTATTTTTCTTCCAAACTGATGGGGGATCTTACTGTAATAGAAGTTATTACTCATCCGGGTGATTTCTTTGTCCGGATCTATCTGGCCATCCTCAGACATCATATCCTTCAGATCATTCAGCGCCCGTCGAGCGTCATTAACCGTGTTAATGGTTACTGGCCCCAGCGCGGTCTCAAGTCCGTTTGCGGTAAGCGTGATGCTGGAGAGTGACGTAACTTTATGTATGTTTTCTTGTGCGAACTGCTCGATCAGCCGCTGGACATCTGGGTCAAATCTAGACGCTTCGTTAATTATCTCCTTGGCAGAAAGTTGAGTTGCTACGTCTTTAGTTGCCTTGCCCCTTACGTTAGGGGAACCTACTGTAGGACTAACCAACTCTACTAACTCATAATTCTCTCGGCGTGAAGACCCATCTTCTTCTTTTATGTTCTTTCCCTTGAGCTTCTTCTTAACTATGGAATCAAATTCACTCTCCGCATTATAGAGAGCAGGCCATGGCCCGCGCTCGTCATAGACGCTGCTGGTATTTATTCTCCCATAGTGTGTAAAAAGTCTGTAATTCCCTGAGGCCGGGTCATGCTGTATCTCTATGGAGTAGAACTTATTATTATTCCCCTCGATATTTCCACAGCATAAAACCGTATGCTTAATTGTTTCTGTATAAGGACCGGGGCTGTCATCATACAGTTTCGTTGCTTTTACTGCCATTTGTTACCAGTTCCAAGCCCTGTGTTGTTCTAGTTGCTCATTCATATCCATAGAGAGGTCGTAAACCTCTTCTATTCTCTGCATGTTTGACATCCTGAATTCTTTAGCCTTTTCCCGAGGATCTATACCCTTTTCTACCTCAACTGGGTAATCGTCATAGTCATAGGTGTCACACACTATGATAAGGTGTGAATATTTACCTGCTCTTACTGCTTCCTCAAACCACCGTTTTATGTCTTCATATGAAGCTGCCACTGTGTTCCCTTAAAAGAAAAGGGGGCCCCGTAGGGCCCCCTGTTTCGTCACTTAGACTTGGGTTCCGGAGTCATTCCTATGTCGAAGCCCAACGCCTTCATGCTCATAAGCTGTAACATCTGTTGCGAGCTCATGAATTCCTTGTCAGTGTCACCACCGGCACCCATGATAGTGCGTGGCACTAGGCGCGTCTTGAAAGCTTCAGCCCAGGCGAGCTGTGTTTCTTTCCAGGCGTCGATCTTCATGGCCTGATAGTTATCTGCTTTCATCTTCAACTCGCGGGCCTTAGATTCACCCTCCGCTATCAAAATAGCAGCGAGTTTAGTCTGCTCGGCGGACTGTTTATCGAGTTCAGCTACCTTCAGCTTTTGGGCCGCGTCAATTTCCGCAACCTCTTTCTTCTGGTTAGCTAGAACAACAGCCCTTGCCTTCTTGGTTTCCTCTTCCCACTTTGCCTGGATTGCGTTGGCTTCCCCCTTGGCCTTTTCGGTCAGCTTATTCTGCTCAGCCTTCTGAGCTTCGGCGCGGGCGGTTTCCACGGACATGATCGCTTCTTGCTGCTTGTCGATCTGTTCGGCTACCTTGGGGCTATACTTAAACTTTTTCACTTCAAAGTTTGAGAGCGTAATCCCCGTGCCCTCCAATGGGTTGAACATATGCTGTGGTTTCCCGTCTTTGTCTCTCTTAATAACCTTTACGTAGCGGGAAACTTTTTCGCCAGTAATCGGGTCGTCCACTTTTTGCCATTCTTCAGAGGTAGCAAACATCCCCTTCTGGATCTGATCATACGACCACGTAATGAAGTCTGGTCTCTTCTCAGAATAGCTCTGCCGTGCTGACATTAAGTTAGCTGACATGCTCAACGAGTTTCGTAATGTAGGTAAGACAAGCTTTGTCATAACTTCGTCAGGACTCGTGTAGCCTTTGTCGCTGATTAACTTCATCGCATCTTTATCAGAGGAAGGAAAGATTACTCGACAAGTCCCAGAGATCCAGCACAATGAGCCGTCATTGAATCTCACCTCGATGGAGTTATCCTTGTTGACGTCGTCCTTGTGGTCCTTATCATCTGTGAAGAAGAATGTTTTTTCCTTGGGCCAGTTCCATACGTGGCCTATAGGAAACCACAAGCCGGGCCTCATATGTGCGTCAACTGTCCCGGTAAACCACTGCTGGCTGATCTGGTAGTAACCGGCGGGCACCACGTTGTAGATCCCACCTATGATTGTGAGTCCTGATACTAGGACAACGATCCCTATTACCGCCCACTTAATTGCTCTCCACGGAAGCTTGGGAAGCCTAATTTCCTCGTCCATTGTTTGCCTCTCTATACAAAATTGCTATGACCAAGTGATGGATCACCTTGGTTTGGAGGATTATAGCTATGGTAGCTACAATCGCGGTTATGAGTGTTACCATCTTATTCCAGCTCCCTACTACTTCGTAGGGGTGCTGACCCCAACCTCCGTATTTGTACCGGGTCCATCTCTACTCGGGCCCTAGGTATGTCATAAACCAAGGTTCCTGTATCCAAATCCACATCGGCCGTAGCCAAGCCCTCCTCGGTCGCCCGGGTCAGTATAGTCTCAGCTTCTGGCAGCGGTATCTCCAATGCAAATGCCAGGTCTGCTACCGTGATACGACCCTTCGTATTCTTGGCGACATTTATTGCTTCTTTAAGCATCCTAACTTCATCCACGTTTGTTTTTGCCGTTAGGCTGGTAGTTATCTTTTTGACAATCCAGTAGCCCAGGAATAGGGCCGCTAGTAACAGCGCGATCCTCAGGATGATGATTTCGGCCATTTAAAACTCTCCGATCACCTCTATATTATCTCTATCTGGATCGTGACAGACGGGACAAAGACTCTGGTCACACCGGTTAGGCGTATAGAAATAGGTCCCGTCATTAGGACAGTAGCAATAGAAGGTGGCCACCTCTAGGCCGCTCTTCATATGCTTGAACATCTCGATCTGCTTTAGGCGCTTCTCAGCAGCGGGTTTACTATTATAGCATCCCATTCTTTTGCCACCCTCGCTGAATACGCACCACTGTTTACCGACCTTCTTGATATAAGCCGTATCTTTTAGTAGATCAAACCCACTTACGTCAAGGTTTTCTTCTTCGACGAATTGTTCCCACGTTTTCTCAGCCATCTTAATTCTTCTTTTATCTCCTCCACAAAGTCGTGCCCGCAGTATTCGCATACGTCTGAGCCCAGGTGGTCTTGGGACCTTTCGAACCACGCCTCCTCTAGGTTTAAGTCTGACAAATTATCTTCAGTCCAGGAGACCTCAAACCTGTATACCCCGTCGCCATTCGCTTTTATCCACCCTTTGCCCTTGCAATTAGTGCAGTCGCTGCCGTCAGCCATTCCCTCTCCGCTACCGCTGCACACTCCACACGTATAACCGCAATCCTCATGCAGGATTCTCAGGGTATGCCTATAGTAGAATTCACCTAGTTCATAGACTCCAAAGGGCTTCCACCCATCCTTATACTCCAGTTGCAGGTCTTCAGGCATCTTTTTGCACCATCCCTCTTTGGTATAGCCAGTTGAATAGATCCGCATGGTCCTTTATGTCGGAGTCTAGCAGTTCCAAACACCTAGAACAGACCCAGTAAGGCTCAGAAAAATCAGGTTCGTGAACCTCGCGCGGGCCCCAGTCAGCCTCGACAGCGATAGCCTTTACAAAATTTCCGCTCTCGTCGTCTTCCCAGCTTGTTATTTCAAGGTTGGTCACCTCGTTTGCTACTGGGCAGGACTCTTCTTCTATTACAGCTGTTTCTTTTCCGCAACTAGGGCAGGTGAAATTGATTGTATAAAACATAACTACTCCTGTGATAATTTCTTTGCTCGCGAGACTACCATTTTAGTTACAGCGTGCAGAAATTCTTTCTTGGTTTCGTCATCCAACAGGTTAGTATCAAAGAAGTCTCCGAACACAGCGGTAGCCCCAGCCATCCAATCATGACCCCCACCATTAGGAGCCTTAAAAACTTGTCTAGCTAGGTCGCTAGCTTTTATGTCTCCTTTGCCCCTTACTCTGATCTTGCCGGTAAGAGTGTTATCCACGATGGCGCACGTGATTACTACCCGCACGTCCTTCCAACGCCGCCACAATTCAGCTATGAAAGACAGCGCCCCCTCTTGTTCCGCCGTTATATAGCCCAGATTAATTACAAGTAATGAGCCTTCTTTCACAACGCCTAACCCATCTTTAGACCCATCCCTATGTGCAACAGCCATAAGATCAAAGTAATAACTATTGAGTTCGAAGTCCTGGATATTGTTAAAGACTTGCTGGCCGTAATATTTCTTTAGGTACTCAAAAGCTTTTAGGTCTCGTGGGGTTACAGAAGCGCTTAGGAGGTTGCTGGTATCTGTCATTAAGCCTAGCAATAAAGCTGTGGCCACGTTTTGATCCGCTTTGTCTTCTACATTAAACGCAACTTCCAGTTGTTGTAGATATTCAGAGACGATAGTACAGGTTGAGCCTACTGGCTCCAGGTGGGCGCTGAAGCCCAGTGGTTTGTCCTTGTCGATGTGGTGGTCTATCGTCCAGTCTGGTTTGAGATCCGAGTCAGCTTTATACCGAAAATTACCGGAGTGTTCATTAACATCTACAAAGATAGTGATGTCTTCTTCTTTTAAGTTATTGACACCCTTCAGATATTCCTGAGCATTCTCCAGGTCTATGTTTAGGACGTTAGCCATCACTTTGTTTTGGGGTCTAGAAAATCCCTGGCCAAATAGAAGAACAGATTTTTCATACTTATCCTCTATTAGTTTTTGCATTCCCAGGGCAGCACCCATAGCGTCAGGATCAGGAAAATCATGGATAAAAATTAGTATCCGCCCCTCCCTGCTCCTGACTAGTTTATCGAACTCGTCTATCTTTTCTTGGTTCATTCCAATCTCCACACTCGATTAGTGGGACTGTGTGTATTATTCTTTCCAGGGAGTTGACCTTCATCCACATCTCATCCAGCTTCTTGGTTGAATATCCAGTCACCTTAGAAGAGTTATCTTCTAATTTCAATAGGAGTTGGTTAGTTAGCCTTACGTTCCATATTAGTAGGAATATCACTAGGAGGGTTAAGAATAGCCCTAACCACCATCTCGGGTTTGTCTGGAATTCTTTTAAGAAGTTCATCTATCTCATCCCTGAGTACTAATAGTTCGGGACGTATACCGGCTAATAAAGCCGTGACCGTACTCCCAATTAAGGTAGCACTCCTACCTACAGTTATTATGCAGGGTTTGTAGTAGGCTCGGACGCAGTAATTCCTTCCTGCCACCCAGCCCTCAACGTCAAAGTCTTTTCCTAGTTCTTTTCCAACAATGGCTTCCACCATCTTACGGGCCGCGAGGGTATCCTCTGTTGACACGGCTGTCGCTTTGAGGTGATCCGAAAGTTTGTTGATGTCCTCAAAGCTGACCGGGACCTTGGGGAGGTCTATGTAGTCCACAATAAGAGGATCTGGTTTTACTTTGATTGGTTTAAAGTCTATGTGAATATCAAAACCTACGCGTATCGTTTTGTCATTCAGGAAGATGAAGCCATCCGGTGGGTAATCGAACTCTTTACAGGCTCTTTCCCACTCTTCTCCATAGGGCCAAGTCACAAAGAACATGCCCATGCCGCCCACTTTTAGTGGTACGAGATCTCCTATTTCCACTTGTAGTTGTTGCACCAAGCGGTAAGGAATCCCCACATAACCTAGGGGAATGTTTGGAGAGGCAATTACCTTTACCTCTTTATGTAGGATCATCATAATTTTTTTCTGCTCCAAAGGAGAGTTAGGGATGGGATTAACGAAGTTTACCCTCGTGGTCAACCTTGTATATTGCTGACTTGGACCACGCATAAAACCATTCGTCTGTTTCATCCGCTAGTTTGAATTCGTAAGGTCTGTTCTTTGCCGCCAGCCCCAATGCAATGTCGTCCATCCTTTCATGCATGGCCTTAAGCGATTTAAAAGTATCCGAGAGCTGGTCTTTGAACTGCCCGTAGTTTTCCCATAGTATGAATACGAGATCAGACCAATCCCCTGATCCGGCTTCGACCTCTTTATATTCCCACCGACCGTCTTTGTATCTGGTTTTCACTATCACGTAAGTTGGAACCCAGAGGTCTTCGTCTTGTTTTTTCCAGTCAGTCATAGCTATCCTTAGAGCGGGGCCCGAAGGCCCCACACAATTATCTTGCTGCTGATCTAAGCCTGTTATTAGCAGGCAGAGCTAACGGACTCCCAACCTGGATTGGAATTAGCTTTTTTATGCTCAATGAAGCTACCTCGACTACAGAACAAATAGAGTTTAACTCTTCTTGTCCCAAGTAAGAATCAGCACCGGCCAGATCCTTCTTCTTGTTGGCCTCGACTCTTACTTTCACTGAGGCCAGGAGCTTATCAACATCCCCGTCTATCGCTTCAAAATAGGCTTCGGGATCGACCTCTCTCAGCTCCTTCATTGTTATGACAGCTTCGGCTTTTTTGGCCTGGACTGAATCAACCTCGTGTCCTATCATAAACTGCTTGATAGTATCAGCCAATTCTTTCTCTTGTGCCTCTAAAAGCTTCAGGTCATTCCTAACTCTATACAATTCATCTATGGCTTTGGTAACCCCCACGGGTATTTTTGCCATATTACTCCTTATATCTTTTTAAGTTCATCTACCGCCATTGATTGCGCTAGATCCATAGTTCGGATGGTCTGTTCTACCATCCTGCTTTGATTCGCTACGTAAGCTTCATAAGCATCGACGAATCTTTCGGCTGCGGATACAGCCCTCTCCAAAATTGATAGTAAACTGCTGTCCATAATTTCTCCTAATGCTTTTTGAAAACTACGTCTTTGTCAATTTCATATATGTGCCAACATGCATAACATTCATCACAACCTTTATTACAATCAAATCTTGCATGCATGTATCTGTCTTCGCGTCCATCTTCCATCCAAGCGATACGTTTAAATTCTTTCGGTAATGCGTACCCTGGCCAAGCCGAGGGAAGAATCGTTAAGTTAAACGGGCATTTGTTGATAGGCAATGTGTATCGTTTGGTGAAAGCTAAAAATCTGGTGTTAGGGTAATCGTCAGCGAGTCTTATCATTTCGTTAAAATACTTCTCGTCAGGTATGTCACCATCTGTATGAAATCTAAAATAGTGCGGCTTTTTCTGATCTAAGAACTCGCGGATGTTTCTGAAATACTTGTGTGGCTGTGTTAACCATACTCTCCAGTTATGGAGGCGGGCGTCCCTTACATTGGGATACGCTCTCCATGCCTTGAGAGAATAACACAGATTTTCTTCCGCACACGGTACTCCCTTTACGCACGACAAAATCGGCGGGAGAGAGACGTTGGGGATTTTGCCTATCTTTTGATTGCCCTCACTGATCACAACCGGATCTCGTGTAGTATAGAGGGTCATTTTTCGAAAATTACGCTATTTCGCCTTTTCTGCTATTTGGGGATTTTTTTTCGGAAGCTCCGAAAAGTTTAGGATGGGATTATTCGCGATTTTTCAATATTTCGCGAAATTTGCCAAATTCGTCTAGCACGTCAATCGAGAAATGTGCTGTTTTCACTTGTACGTGAGCTAAGGTCAAAATCGCTGCAATTAGGTCATCCACCTTTTCATTTAATTTCCCCGTCGTCAGATTAAGCTGACGGACAGGCTCTATTAGTCTATATGGCATCCAGATGCTCCTTGAGCCTCTCGATAAAATCGAGTTGTTTAGGCGTGATTGGCTCCAAATCACGACTTATGCGATCAGCCATACGTAATTGAAATAATGACACTTTTTGCCATTCGTCTAAATCGGGGCGCGTGATCCCGGTATTTTTGACGAATCGGGACAGCGCCTTTTCAGACCAATCTGAAGTGTAGTTATACATGTGATTAGAGATTAACTCGACTACCTTGTGCCCTGTCTCAAAAGGCACTTTATACCTTTTCAGCACTTTTTTGGCTATTCGCTCAGACGCGATTTCGTGCCGGTAAAAGGTAATCCGCTCCACTGCGTTGTCACACCTTTTGTAACACTTCTTTTTCTCTCGTTTACAGTATTGGATGATTCGTTTTTCGGGAAAGTACAACCTACAGAGTATATGCCAGCTTCTAACGTCGTATTTACCTGTATCATGCAGCAAACCTGCCCACCGCAGCACTATGTCTGAAGGGGTATTATCACAGGTCTTTATGCAGTGTGCAAATACGTCGTCCTGGTGAAACTTAGGGTCCTGGTGTATTCCGACACACCTGTCTAATGCTAACAAGTGCCGTTTTAATACTCCTTCTTTTTGCCATTCTATTATCCTTATGGAAGGCTGTTTAGCTAAAAGATTCTTTTTGAATATCTCTGAAAACTCTGTGAAGTCCTTCATTCAACCTGAGCGTGTTCAGGACTGTGTCACCAGCTAACAGCAATTCCCGATATTGCTGCGTGGATAGGTTGTATTGTTCTTTTATCCTCTTGTTGCTCCATCCTGTAGGAGTCTTCATTACAAGATCAGACTCCAGGTGGTTTAAATCCAAATCTTCCATGGATAAGCAGTATATATCGTATAAGTCAGGGTGGAGAGCATTCAATCGGCTCTGCATCTTTCTTAGGTCCGCAGAACCATCAAAATCGTAATTTACTGGAATATCCGGTACATTACTTGAAACTGAATACATACGTAAAAGCTCCAACGCCCTGATCCACTCTTCAAAAGTTTTTCTGTACCATTTTGCGTAAAATTCAAGGCTTTTTCTGGGGCCTCTTAATACAGCGAATAACTCTTTTCTGTCTTTTCCAGAAACTTCACTTATGGGACATTCAGAATAGCCGAATTCGCATATTTTACACTTTTTAGAAAGTGGGCTACAGCCTTCTATGCATAAAACGTAATATAGATCCGAATGCGCCGCGTCCTTTATGGACTTGACATATTTGTTGATTATTCGCAGGGCCTCCATATACTTCTTCAGACTGAATCTCAGTGGTCTAGGAATTACGACCGGCAAATACACATATTTAGAGTATTCCAGAATAGCATTCTGAAATCTTCTGATAATGTGCTTATGCCACTCATTCTGTGGCCACTTATGGGAGTTTGTGTCCTCCTTTAGTTTATTTTTGATAAATCTCAGTCCTTCTAACAGGGCCTCAGATTCGCTATCGTCTCTATCAAGCTTATTTACGTAGTGCGAGAAATAATGTCTTTGTATTTTTCGTATAGAAGCTGTAGCTGTTATAAAAGCTTGATATGCGTCTTTGGGCAAGTCAGAATCGCTAAGCTTGAGCTGTTTGTGTATCATATGACTGAAATGCAGCCGCTGGCACCATCTTTACGTCCATCCCTAACCCCTGATAAATGAGATTACGTGTTCTAGCTTGTTTTTGCAGGACAGGGTTAATATCAAGAGGATCCAACATAAAAGAAGCTTCTTTTCCGTCCACGGGTCTTTGGGCCCGGCCAGAACACTGTTCTAGTAAGACTGAATCCTTGAATGGGGTCGCTAACAAGATGAAGTTAATTGGTGGGTAGTCAAATCCCTCATTGAGCAGCTTAGAAGTGGCTATGATCAGTTGTGCTGCTCTAGACTTTATCTTTTCGGCTGCTAGTGTCCGATTTAGAGTGCTCATGTCTCCGAGCATCATTAAGGGATCTAGCCCTTCCTCTGCACACCTATGTGTAAGCAATTCTACGTGTTTTCTACGAGCACTTAAGACTAAAATAGTGTTAGCGGGGTTATTATCCCTTCTAACATATTTTATTATGTCTATAAGTATCTCGTTGCGGGCTTTGTGGTCCACTAAGTCACTTAATAAGGTGCTATAGTTGACTCCAGGTAAGTAAACACCAGTATCAACCATATAAACAGAAGGAATAATGATTATACCCTCTTTTACTAGCATAGCCTTATCAGCCAACGTCACGACCGGTCCCATACAATCAAACATCATCTGTGTAAGACCGTCATTTCTATAGGAAGTCGCGGTTAGGCCGAAAGTGGTTTCAGTGGAAAGCATATGGGTCGCCATGTGCCAACTGGTCGCGGGGGCATGATGAACTTCGTCTACGATAGCCGTTCCAAAGATGTATTTCAGCTCTTTGAGCTTTTCTCTTCGTCTGTGTAGCGTTTGTACCGTGGCAATAGTTAGAAATTGCCCTAGATGAAATTTGCCTTGTCCTATTACCCCTATTTCTTTTTTAGGAATCTTAAACAAGTCTGAGGCTGCCTGACGAGTTTGATTAGCTAACTCCTTTGTGTGTGTTATCCACAGAGTTCTTCTTCCTAGCCGCCGCGCTAGTTCTAAACCAGTAAATGTCTTCCCAGTCCCCGGAGGAGCTTGCATGATGAAGCCGGGCCCTGGATAAACCATAGCCTCTTGAATCATCTTCTCCTGATAGGAGCGCAAAACTCCGTGTATCTTTGGGACTGGTACTTTGTCCTTGTGCCTTAGGTCAACAATTTGATAGGGAGACCCGGATTTAGCAACAACTTGGGCAAGAAACTCCATGTAATACCCTTTAGGCAGCCACAGTTCGTTATGGTCGTAACCATAGGACCTAACTGTGCGGGGTATCCAACTCACGTTACCCTGTCCAAATTTGAGAGCATTCAGAAACTTTGGGTTAGGGTAGGTTAGTCTCTTGAGCACCATGTCGAAACTTTCCCTGGGGAGCCCAGAGACTCTAACGTAGTCATCAATTACTATATTTATCATTTTTCCAAAAGAGACCTAAGATACTTTACAGCATCTACTGTGTCCTCAAAGCATGCAGCTAAATCCTCTAATGCGCCCCCTACGGTGGCTGCCGCATCCATCAGATCTTCTTCGCTATCTCCCTCAGGGTCATATTTATACATAAATTCAGCCACCAAGCCTGCTAGTTCTTCGAGGTATCCAGTATTAAAAGATGAAAGCTCTGATTCAATTCTATTTGTTAAAGAGGTTATTTCCCCTGGTTTGTCCATCTACACCTCATGGACACTCATGGTTTGGGTCAGTGCAGGCCGCCCGGCCCGCGGGCAAATGGGGGCATCTAACTTGCACACACTTCTCTGGAAGGTACGCGTTTGGGTCAGATGTCTCTCCCGTTCTCCCAAATTCTGATCTTTTTGTTTGCCAATCCCAAAAACCTAAATGATACTCTGCGGCCTTTCGCACTTTTAGGTATTTCGGACCTGTGTCTCCTGCCATGAACATCCTGTTTGAAAGGATTTGTAATTTCTGACCCTTCTTGGGGTCCTTCCTCTTTGACCACTCTTTAATTTTAATAACTTTAGCCATAAGAGTTCCCTAAGGGGAAGGGTGGCGGCCCTTCCCCAATGAAAAGCTATTTTACGGACTCATATGAAGCCATATAAGTAGCCAGTTCCTTGTCATAGTCAGCAAATTCCATTGCTGCCTCTTTAGCCTTGTTGAACTTGTGGTCGGAAACCGTAGCTGTGACCTCTTTGATGAATTCATGGATGAAGTACCAACTCTTATTGAGCACTATTGAATTCACCGTAGGTCCGCTGATCCCAAACACCGATCCTATGGCGTCGTAATCGGCAAGGTCTTCTTTGGCTAGTCGGCTAACCACGTCTCGTAGGGAAAGCACCCCTAAAGCATCCATCTTGGGAACAACTTCATTTGCCATGATCTTCGTGTAGGCGGCTCGTTTATGGGTTACCCAACGTAGATTAGCGGGCTGGATATTCCACTTGTTTCCGTCTGACGGAAGAGCAAATCCTTCTCTTGGTTTGAAAGGAGAACCGGCCTGTAATACGGCCAACACCACCCTACCAACCTGTTGAAATTTACCTTTTCCAAGACCAGCCTGCCCTTCATTCTTGGGCAGAACAGCAATTACTGTTCCATTTATTTTGCTACGGAAAGTAGGGATTGCTTTCCCCGTGCTAATCCGTATCAGTGCCCCGCTCTTCTTATGTACACGGGTATCAATAGCTGGGGCTTCGACCCAGTCGCTCTGGGACGTTTGTTGAGTTGAACTCATTATTACCTCTTTTTGTTATCGTAGAAATTCGGGTTGGGTTAATTTATTGCATTTTCAAGCTAAAGGGATCAAAACGAGCCGTTTTGGCTAGAAAAGCGTCTTCAACTCCGCTTAAGAAACCAGCATATAGTGAGGATTCATGAATAACTTTGATTAGTCTCACAAATCTGTCCTCCAGCCCTAAGACCAGGGGACTAAGAGGTTCCGAAAACATCCTGTTGAATATCTCAGAAGAGGCCTCTAAAGCGTATTTCTTTGCTTGTTCATCTATATACGTAGTTATGTAGAAATCTCCAGATCTCAGGATAGGCTGTCCACCCGCTGGAGCAGGGTTATCCTCGATCAGTTTACCGGAGTCTTTCCAGCCGACTAAATAACCAGCGAACATGCACAGCTCTACCCAAGATTGTAAAAACCCAGCTGTGCCGTCGTCTTTAATATCAAATTTCTCTATGATCTCATAGGAATGTTCTTGTGTCTTCTTGTACGCCTGTTTCACTACTTCTTCGTCTATCGCAAGGTCATCGGAGCTTTGAAATTCTAGCCATTTTTGAACTGATCTTAATAATTTATTGAATCGCTCCTTATCATCCCATATCTGCATAGTAAACCTCCTGTGCCTGCTATTACTATTAAAAGGAGGAGGCAGATTAAATAGCTACTTTAGGCGTGCAACACGTGGGTCATTCCGTCTTGGGAAACAACTTTAGAGAACTCTTCGACCCACATCATTTGTCTTTCTTCCCAGACTTCCTGCACGTTCTTACCATCATCGTCTACGTCCACCTTAATGGTAACGTATTTTTGTTCTTTTTCAGACCAAAAGGATTTCTGAATCCTACGAGTACCAAGCGTTCCCTTTAGGTTGGCTCGGTCGCCTTGCCGAAATAGTTTGGCGAACTTCTCGGCTGCACCAGTCTTAGCTATCTTGAGTTCAACAAACGATCTGCGCTTATTGCGCTCCTCGGGAGTCAATTCTCTACCTGACCGGGGGTCGGTCTTCCTAGCTTTAGAATTAGTGGCTATCTTACAGTAGCAAACTTTGTTCCCTTCCTCGTCTTCGACGAGATTTGGTTCGGAGATTAGATTACCAGTAATTTCTCCGTAGAACTTGTCCTGATTCATACTCATTTAAATACCTCAAGTCATAAATTTTGGTAATTTCATTCTTTCTCCTTTATCACTAAATGCCTAAGAGCAGACTCAAACGGTTGATATTTAAGTTCTCTACTAATATTAGCTCTAGGCTTCTTTCTGGGCCTTTCGGCCTGTTCTGGGGCTGTTGCCCTCTCTACTACGCTGACTTTCTTAGTTTCAGCCATCTTTCCTCCCTTTAGGCCAGCCAATTTGCCTATATTTTTCTGACTCCCTGAAACATTAAGGATGGGATTAAAAAGAACCAGTAGGCACGCCACGTAGGCGTGGCGCGCCTAATTTTCGGGCAACCGCTTTATCGAGGTTGCACCTTAATAATCCCAAAATTACTGTTCTTCGATTATTCCGCCGAAACCGCGCTCCTGTTTAGGAATATAGAGACCAATCCCGTTACTAGAATTGATACTATTTGTATTCCAGCAGCAGTCAAGGTGTCTACTACCTCCGGCGTCATCCTAATCTTAGAATAACTCCCCCTATGCGTCACTACACGAGTCTCTGTGTCCAAAGCTGGCTTTTTCACGATGTTGATGTTGATCATTCTTCGTTTCTCTCCAAGGATTTAATGTCCAAACCCACTTAATTACGTTCCGAAATAAAAAATAGTATCTTTTCTTGATTTTTATGAGTTTGGCTATTGGGATAGACCCAAACTATTTTTGTGCCAGCGGGAGAGAACTGGCCTAGGGATAAAAAAGAGCCGGATTGGACACCCGGCTCATAATCCTTGTGAGAAACACAGTAACCCTTGATTACTATATTCCCCAACCACTCTAAAATATAGTACCACTGTACTGGGGTAAGTGGTAACTTACGCCCTTATCGCCCTAGATAAGGGCTCAAAGGGCTAATGATAAATGAAAATAAAAGGCGGATACACATACATGTACCCGCCCAAAATTAGGTCTTATTCAAAATTAAGCGCCCATAGAGGCCAGGCCTCCGGTGGCAATTGGTTCCACCTTGATAGCCTTGCCCTCGTGTAGCTTTCGTTCCCGCGCTTTGTCGATCCGGCTGAGTTCGACTTCAGTCAGTTCCACGTCATAGGGCAGTTTGATGAACTTCTCTATCCGCTTAGAAAGCCCTTTGACTTTCTTTGTGGGAATTTCGAAGTTCTCGTCCTCGGCCCGGAGCTGAAGGTAATGAGCTGACTCCGCTAATGCTGCCCTGAGGGCGCGTTTCAGGGACCGGCCCCGGCCCTCTAATTTGGTTGGCGTGTCAGTACGAGAAACGACGGTCGCTCCTCTACTGGCCACTCTTCCATCCTCCATCAACAGGATGCATGTTGTAGCACCCAGTACACGATAGACCTGGTCTCCCTTTTTGCCCTCCCGGTGATAGTGGGTGAACATAGGAGTCAAGCCACGTCCCCTTGCCATATTTAGCAAAGTCTCGATTTGTTTCTGTGTCGTTTTCACTTTTCTTCTCTCTTTTTCTGAAGTAATGCTATCCGCACACTCGCGGATGCCCTAAAGTTCTAACCGATCAAGTGCATCGTTGACGTCCCGTGTCATTGAATCTACCTGATCTTTGAAGCTGTTCAAAGTAGCCGCTATTTCTGCTCTTTCCGGCGATACAGCTTTCAGGCTCTTCTCAGCGATCTCCTTTGGATAACTCGGTCGCATCGCTGGCCCTATACGTCTTAACAGGCAATTAATCTGTTCGGATAGGGCTGTTAAATTAATTCTTAGGGCTTCAATAGCCCCCGGGATCTGGGTCTCCCGTTGTTCATCTGCCATTGCTCGATTCATTAATAGTATCCTTTCCTATAGTGAGTCAAGTATAGCCTTAACTCTGTTGCCGTCTGCGCGGCCTTCGAAATTGATCATCACCGGCCGCATGGCTTGCATCTTATTTTTGAATTGTGTGAAGTCAATATTTGATGTAATCCATGAGCGGATTTCTTCGTCTGTTGCTTCTTTGGGGAGGTAGGATTCCAAGATGTCAATGTAACCCTGATCAGGCTCGGAAAGAGTTCTTTCATCCTTGGCCATCTTTTTCAGGATCTTCATTACTCGGTCATCCGGAACGTCTTTTTGTGGTTCTCGCTGGAGCTCTGATATAACAATCTTGAGAGTTCCTATTGCTAAAGGATTCCTATTCAGAATTGCTCTTGTCAGATCCCCCTGTATTACTTTTTGTAGTGGCATTAGAATCCTCGTAACAAAATAACTTTAAGAACTTTTGCAGCTCTTTTTTGCTGTTTGGAGAGATGCCGGTTATCTCGAAACCGGCCTGCAACTCGTTTGTCCATCTACACACTGCCCTGAGTTCAAAAGGCTCAACTCCATCCAAAAAGACCGGGTTAATCAGGAATTTTCGAACGTCATTGACTAGGGCCTCAACGGGCTCAATAGACAAACCAGACTCAGATATGTCCTTTATTCTCGCGTTGCTGTAACATATAGCATTGGTCACATCGCAGACTTCCATTTCTCCAAATAACAGATACCTTGGATCAGATCTGAGGTCCAACGTGATTATCTCCTGTTCTGCTGGGTCCGGAGGAATAAGCCTCCAACCAGGAGGTAACCTTCTCTGTAACTCCTCCAGTTCGACTATGACAGTCGTATTCGCGATGTCTCTTAATAGGAACTTCATGGGGAACTCTCCCCTAACTTTAGTTCCTCAATGACCCTTTGCAGAGAGGACTTAAATCTGGCCCTGTCATACTCCGAAAGACAGAGGCCCCACATATGTTCGCACTGCAGGAGGTCCTGAAGATCTCGTAACCGCATACTACGTTCCAAACGGTCCATTCTAAACTGCGTAGGGCGGACCATAGGGATACTCTCCTTTCGGAATATGTGGTTCAATAAGTGACCACGCTTCTCTTTCGGTTAACTTAAAAGTTTTTACAACGAGGAAATATGCATGGGAATGAGCACTAGCTAAATCCCGGTGTCTCTGGCGTTTACATTCGTCGTGGTCGTCCACTTCAAGAAATGGATCACGGTATTGAGGGGGTTGGCACATTCTCGCTTCCTTGTCATAACGCTTTTTAAGCTCAACAAGGATATTGGTAAGCCTCTCCTTCAACTCGTCGCTTAGCGCGTACAGGCCATAAGGTATTTCTAGTTGTTTCATGGTATTTTTGGAGGAGGGTGAGGGACTCGAACCCCCGGACCTTGATACTATCTCAGCCTACAGTTTTCAAGACTGCTGCAATCGCCGCTCTGCCAACCCTCCGAAGGTTGTGATTTGTGTGGTGGCGGAGGCAGGACTCGAACCTGCACGCTTAGGGCCCAAGCACTTCCAGCTCAGGGAAGCGAGTCTACCAATTCCTCCACTCCGCCATTTATCAGTACATCTTTCCGGCCGGTTTGAACCCTCCCTTACTCTTATCTTTGTCCTTGGCCTTATTGTCCCCGCCTATGAATTTTGAGGCTGGGGGCGTTGGGGCCTGAGTATTGGGAACCGGGGCCGCTGGTTTTGCTGCTGCTACCGGAATTTCTCTTCCCCCCTGGTTACATTGCTGCTCAGAGAGATTCTTACGCAGTTCGATTAGCTCACCCATTTCTTTTTTGACTTTGGCCCTTTTTATTTCTGCCGAAAAAGAACGGTCGTTAGCTATTTCAGCTAACACGGTGCTTTGTTGTTCAATGGACTTCTCTATGTTGAGAAGAGCCGACTGCATTTCCTCGCACCCTGCATAGGAATACAAGGGAATGAGCAGAACCATCAATAACAAGAGGTATTTCATCCCCTAGCCTCCGCCGAGAGCCGACCTTTTGGGCGCTGTCTCTCTAGGGAATCGAAACTTCTTTGTATTCGCCTCCCCCACAGATTTATTTCACGAAGACTCAAATCGGGATTATCCCCAGTTACCTGGATATCTAAATGAGATAAAGCCGCCAACGCCTCGTTGAGTAACTTTGTTTTGTTTTCGATATATTTAGTCGGTAACATGTCGTTTTCCTTTCTTTTTATTCTTGTGGTCTAGGTGGCAGGATTTGAACCTGCGTTTACCTGGTTCCAAACCAGGGGGCTTAGCCAGACTGGCCCACACCTAGATCGTGGTACGAGAGGGGGGAATCGAACCCCCACGCGGTTTCCCGCCTGAGATTTTAAGTCTCAGTTGACTACCTAGTTCCAGCACTCTCGCATATGGTAGGGGTGGTAGGACTCGAACCTACACGACGTTACCGCCACCTGATCTTGAATCAGGCGAGACTACCAAATTCCTCCACACCCCCATTATGAAAAGGGGGACCGAAGTCCCCCGGTTTATCGCTAACTACTCGTTAGACTGCTCACTGAGCTCAAGCCCTTCATATCCCAACACATATGCCAGGAAATGTTCGGACCATCCTGCAATTTCCGCTGTCCACACGCCCTTGTAGGCAACGCCGTGCTTGTGTGCAGAAACGTCTATGATGTAGTTGTATCGGCCAAACGGAGCAGGTGTCTGCTTACCAGCTATGTCACAGTCCTGGCTATCAGAAAACACCATAATCCGGGCTGGATTTACTCCTCGCTCTTCAGCACGAATATATTCCAGACATTGCCGAGTGAAAATCCCGCCGCCGCCAAGGCTCCTCTCTGTGGTCTTGATCTCGTCCATAAGGGCGAAACCACGTCGAGGCTTAACCAGCGCAGTCTTATGGATTCTGTTGTGGTCATTACCAGCGGTAGCATATACAGAGATGCTTTCGCATACCTCTGATGCTATCATGGCAAGAGCACAAGCAGCGTCGATTCGACCGAACTCGCTCTTGGCACTGACTGTCCCTCTCATAGACCCGGACACGTCTACCACGAAGATAGTATGTCCAGGCAACTTAGGACTCTTAGCCAGTCCACGGAACATCATCTCTTCCAGTTCCCTCTCCCAACCACTTGCATACTTCTGAGCCTGCAGGTAGTTAAGAGGCAGCAACCAACGAGGGTTGATTGTCTGGAAACCTTCTCGAATGACATCTCGTGGGACGCCTATTTCACCCATCAGCCTCAGGTTCCTCAAGAAAGCCAAGGCCCCCAACTTCTTCTCCCTGATTAGGCGAGTAAAAGTTTCGACCTTATTCTTACCTGCGGAAAGTGAAACTTCCCAGGTATCAGGGGATGGCATCGTTCGATCCTTGATCTGACGATACAGTTCTTCCCTGCCCTGAGGCGGCTTAGGACGAACCAACTTCATCACATCTCGGAACTTGACTGCGGAATCGCGGTCATATTTGGCAAAGTTATAGGTGTCAAACCTATATCTTTCATTGCCGTCTCTGTCCCGATTCCTGGCATCAAAAGCACCGGCCAGTAACTTCTTTATCTGTCCAGACAAGGGCTGTCGCCCGTCCTTCCAGTACAAAGCTACCAACTCAGTGATTTCGTCCGCTCTCTGGAAGACGTCCGTCATCTCACCTACGTAAGATCGGTGGGTCTTCAAACGCGCCATCTCTCGGACTATCAACAGCGGCACATGTCGAAGCTTCTGCTTCAAACGCGCTTCAATGGCGATATTCTTTACGAGCTCAGGATGGACTACTGGAATGAGAGCCTTGATGTTATCCACCACGGACTTCCCATCCTCATAGAATAGATCCTCCCAGAGTAAGCATGCCATGACGGATCGTCTCAGCAACGCCTCTGCGTCCTGTCGAGCTGCGTAAGGGCCGTAGCCACCCGCTAAGCGGTGATTCTTGTCCTTTCTACGGTCTTCTGGTCTTATGTTTGTCTTTGCCATTGTTCAGCACTCCTTCAACACCGGCGAAACGCCGGGTAATAGCCCTCCTAACGGAGGGACGTTTCCTTGTGGTGCGGCAGGGGAGAGTCGAACTCCCACGCGGTTCCCCGCCCGAGATTCTAAGTCTCGGTTGACTACCAATTCCAGCACTACCGCACTGTGGTCGGGGTGAGAGGACTCGAACCTCCGATAACGTGCTCCCCGATATTTTTGATGTGTTTAACCTAGTGAAACAGGTTAGTTAATTAATCGTCCCCACCGCCGGTGTCACTGCTACCTGTATCAGTATCCTCAGCCGCATCAGAAGCAGCGTCAGCCGCGTCTTCAGCTTTGTCAGCAGCTTTGTCAGCAGCTCTGTCTTCCTCGGCTTCTGTGAGAGGAACTGTTTCCGTTTTTATTTCAGCAGGCTCAGCCTCCCCAAATGTATCCGTATCTATGGGAATGTCCTTTTCTGGGGTTGTGTCCACAATATCCACGGTCTTTCCTTCGTGGTGCTCCCATACAGAGGACACAGCTTCGGTCATACCTGTTGGCGCGGCTTCGCCTGCAGGACAAGGCCCGAGTGTATCGTCAGGGCCAACTTCTGACAGTAAATTCGCCGCTGTAACCACGGCCACGGCCTCATCAAACAAATCATCTCCTGACAGAGGAGGATCTGTGTAAACCGGCTGCGGAATCCCGTATGCAACTGAACTCAAAATTGGGTTGTTAGTTATGACACCAGTCATTGCAACAAGTTCCGGAGTATGATCATTTTCTCTGTCTTTTCCGTCTTCTGTTTTGGGGTGCTTGGAAAGCCAGTACACTGCCCATACAAAAAGACCAAATACAGCCACCGCTGCCCATGCTACCAAGTCCATAATTTTTCCTTTTTATTGGGGAGCCACACTGGGCTCCCCCGGCAGATTTTATTTCTTCAATGCAGCTAGTCGTTCAGCCGGACTCATAGAAGTGGTGTCTTTGGTCCCGTCTACGGCCTTTAGAGCAGCCTCCACATTCTTATCCTCGCCTTCAGACTTTCCTAGTAAATCAGCCTTCATACCTGCGGCTTCTGCAGCGGCTCTTTTCTTAGCGGCCTCTTCCTGCATAGCTGTCATAGCTATCCCGAGGCTCCCCGAATCTTGCTTCAGTCCTGCCATAACTTCAGCTCGGCCCGCACGTTCCTCCGCTCTCTTCTTTTCCAGATCGGCGCGCTCGACATCCCGCTGTGCGTTTGCTAGAGCGGACCGTGCATTCTTTGCTTTGGTCGCAACGGTCTCGGCAAATTCTTTCAGGGATTTGAAGTCTTGTTCCGCTTCGACGGCTTCTTTTTCTTCTCGTTCTACGTCTGGCAGAAGCTCTTCGAGTTTCTTCAACAGGTTCTCCAGGCTCTTCCTCAGTTCATCCTTTTTGGGGATGTCCTCTTCGGCCTCAAACTGCTCGTTGAGCTTCTCAGCTGCGCCTACATACCGATTGTAATTAGCGCGAGCGGCGTCGGCCTCTTTCTTTTCTTTTTCGTAAAGGGCGTGGGCTTCTCCAGCTTGAAGGGATATGGTGTCAAGGTCTTTGAGTATCCCGTTGATCTCGGCTTCGGAAGCCCCCTGGGGGTCCCAGGCCACAAGTTTTTGCAGTATGCCCTTTTGGGCGTCGTTTATCTTGGCTTTTCCAAAGTTGCCCAAGAATCCTAAAACAGTTGCCATTGTCATCTCCTTAGAAAAGAACTGTAATGTCGGTGGCACCCAGAGGGATACCTATGGTTATTTGAACAGAGGCTCCGGTCTTGTCC
>Ga0208980_10000011_pt1 | contig 76619 bp, 67 predicted proteins | sample WetSurMetagenome_3_FD_187993 | JGI IMG/M metagenome (GOLD analysis project Ga0208980, IMG submission 187993) | Wetland microbial communities from Twitchell Island in the Sacramento Delta, sample from surface sediment Aug2011 Site A1 Bulk (version 2) | ecosystem: Environmental > Aquatic > Marine...
TTTCCCAAAGAAATGACAATACTTTGTGATCGCGGCCGTCAACGTCGTCTTGCCGTGGTCGATGTGTCCCATCGTGCCCACATTCATATGTGGTTTGCTTCGATCAAATTTCTGCTTCGCCATTTGCTTCTCCTTCTTACTCGTTTCTAGTCATCTTTCGGCAGTTGAGCCCTCAATGGGAGTTGAACCCATGACCCCGCCCTTACCAAGGGCGTGCTCTACCAACTGAGCTATGAGGGCTGGCCGAAACCAAGCCTTCATCACTGAAAGCAGTGGACGGTGGGGGATTCGAACCTCCGAAGGCGTTCGCCATCTGATTTACAGTCAGACCCCTTTGGCCACTTGGGTAACCGTCCATTTTCAACCCGTTGCAGGGTCGCAATCGGGGCAGTGAAAACACTGCGCCCAATTGCCAGCTTGCAACGTGAGCCGACGATGGGAATTGAACCCATAACCTACCACTTACAAGGCGGTTGCTCTGCCGGATTGAGCTACGTCGGCGGAATTATTAAAGTCCAAATTAAGCGGCGCATATTATACCAAATGCCGCGGCATGGAGCAAGATGGTACTCCATTCCCAAAGACAAGAGAGTTTATCAGATGTGGGGTGAGACGTCAAGAAAAACGGGCACTCTATACTCCTTTTTCCCTTCCCACAAGACAAAAAGCTGCCCGTTAGTCTGAAAGTGACCTGTTATCCTTTACGTTGAAAGAGAGCGGTAATGCGTGACCAGAGCGACTGCCAGATCGGGCAGCGGTCGTACCAGCCCCAGAATGCAATGACGGCACCCAGTGCCACCAGCCACCAATTGGGTCCCTTTAACAACGCCAGAATGATGATGATGGCTCCGGAACCCAGGCGTAACGCACGGTTCACCGGCGTCACGGTCGAGCGGTTCTTAAAATTGCCATCAACCGCCGATTGGAACATTGCTGCGAGGGCAGCATCGGATTGCGCACCGGTGAAGCGCATCTTTTCCTCCCCACCCGAGAGGATGATCAAGGTCGGTACAGCCCGCACCCGGTACTTATTGACTTTATCCAATTGCTTGTCGGCATTGATGCGCTGCAGAATCACCTGCCCCTGGAATCGTTCTTCCATCCGTTTGAGGGCCGGCGCCATGCGTTTACAATGAGCACACCAAGGCGCCCAGAAATGCAGGATCACGGGCAGGTCATCGATGGGGTCGGTTTCTTTTATCATATGCTTTCCTCTAAATATAACATTAAGGAATGCGTTCCCTAATGAGTTTGTTTCATTTACTATTTTACCCGCTTTACTGGACTTGAGCTTTTAAAGATCGTACCAAGGGTGATCATCCGCCAAACTGGTTTACGAAGTCATGAAACCGAGGATACAAAGTGTCCCGTTGTCAATCCAGATAGTGGGGAACAATCATTCCAGTGAAGGATTAGAAATCCTATAAGCTCCTGATCTTCGCGCCCAGCTCGGTCTCGAGTGCCTTGATGATCTTTAAACGGATGGCAGTTGCATCCTGATCGGTCAGGGTGCGATCAGCTGCCCGATAGGTCAGGCTGTAAGCCAGGCTCTTGCGGTTCAAACCGATCTGCTCGCCGCGGTAGATATCGAACAATCGCACGGATTCCAACTGTGTGCCACCGGCAGCCCGGATCACTTCCTCGACCTTGCCGGCGGGCACTTGCTCACCGATGATCATGGCCAGGTCTTCCAGGATGGGCGGGAAGGCCGCCAGGGGCGGACCAGATGGAAAAGACCCGGTACCGGGGGATGCCAATTATTTAAACCTGATGGACACCTGGATGGTGTATGGTCCTGTTGATCTCAGCAATACGGAAGCAATTCAGTTGGACTTTTTTCTTAAGTATGAAATTGTTAATGGGGATCATCTTTATTTTGGGTACTCTACCGACGGGACGAATTATGTAATGCAGGAGAGGCATGGTTCAGAAGATTGGGCCTGGCACTATGATCTCTACGACAACCTGGTCGGTCAAAATCAGGTCTGGTTCGGCTGGCAATTTACGAGTGACTCCAGCAGCACATGGGGAGGACCATGGATCGACGGGATAAGGCTGAACATCATTCCCGGTGATGTGTTCGTAGATGGTTATTTCTGGTATGTCGATCGATTTAATCAAAACAAGGGAGCGGAAGGGTTAAAAGTTCAATTAATAGAAGATGATGTTATGGGTTCTGAGATCATAGCGGAGACTACGACGGGTGAATTTGGTCATTACGCGTTTTCTTATATCGAGAATTGGGATTCAGATCCATATGATAGTGATAACCGGCTAGATCTTTATGTAAAATGGTTGACTGAAAATGACACATCCCAAGTAATGGACCTTAATTCCCCGGCAAATGTCTATTATTGGTCAAGTCCTAATTATAACAATGTTGATCCTGGATTAACATCCATTCATCACTTAGTAACTGATGAAACGAGTTTGGGCGCGATCTGGATTTTTCAGGATATTTTTAGAACTCAAAATTACTATTACAACAACACTAATCCCCAAGAAGATGTGGGATATCTATTGGCGAAGTGGGAGTATGGGATACCAACATATGGTATATGCCAAGGCTCCTGTTTTTGGGCATTAGGTGAGCCTTATGTTTTTATTGACCATTTGACTGCATTTTCTGAAGATATGGTTGTTCATGAACTTGGCCATCACGTCATGTACAATGAAACCGGTCTATGGCTCTGGGATTATCCGTCGTGTTGGGAACATTTCATGTTTAGTGTAGAAACGCCCGAGTGCGCCTGGTATGAGGGCTGGGCAGATTATTTTGCAGTCACCGTGAATTATGATTCATCAGTGAGTATTGTTCCATGTTATGACTTTCTTACGGGTCAATGCGCGGGTGCAATTAATATAGATTATTATGATATTGAAGCTCATAATCGTTATGACAATAGCAATAAAGGTGATCTTGTTGAGGGTAGAATAGTAGGTTCTTTGTGGGATTTAATGGATAATATCAATGAGGGTTTTGATAGCACTGTCTGGGATTTCGACTCTCTAATTGATATCGGGCTGGTATTTCCTGGAGTAGTAACATTTAACGAGTTTTGGTTAAGTTATGCAGGTGTCGATAAACACAATGGTATTCGTTCCCTTTGGCAGAACTCGATCGAATACAATCAAGCTCCCACAACCTATTCGATTGCCGATCAATACATCTTTATAAATACAATTCGAAACCATTTGATTGATTTATACGTCTACACAGAAGATTTAGAATCATTAGATACGGACTTATCCTATACACTGCCTTATGTATCATCACCTCATTGCGAAGTTAGCCTTGATAACCACTGGATCAATCTAAATCCTGAAGCCGGTTGGACGGGAAGCTGTCTGGTTCATTACGATGTATCTGATACACTAGCGGTGAGCTCAGGCAATTTTACTGTCTATGTAATCCCTGTATTTGCTAAATACTACTTGCCCATTATAAATAAGGAATAGATAGGAGGCTGATATGAAACGTATAATGATTTTTCTTTTGATCCTTGTTTTATTGACTTCCTGCAGTAACAATAATTACGGAACAAGCGATAAAAGCTGCAAAGGGGGAATATGTTTGAGTTATGAAGTCAGTGGACCTGTCGAGGCATTACAACCAACTCTTATCACATTCCGTATATCTTCCGAAAAAGATATCAATGATCTTGGTTTCTCAGTATATATATACCAAAATATTAAGTTAGTCAGTATATCCCCAAATACTGAAAACTTGATATTAAATAATGATTGGAATGAAGGTTTTTATAATTGGTCTGGATTTACTAAAATTAAAGCTGGAGAGGAATACATTATTACAACTTACATTGTTCTGCCAGCACCATCTTCTGAGCAACCTTATACACATTATGAATTTTCAGTTGGGGTTTCTACACCTGAAGGGCTTCACATCGGGTTAAGGCCAAATTTCTATCTAGGTCAGGATGGCAAAGGTATGACTCGGGCAGATGCACAAAAGTTAACATTAGTGCCAATTGGGATTACCCCTGTTCCCGGAGGAGTGATCATTGGAGTGACCCTCGCCACTTTTGCACCAACCAGGACCCCCAGCCCGGAGAAAACCCAGGCGATGATTCTTGACGTCCTGACCGAAACGCCGACCTTTACCGCCACACCCACACAACCAGCTTATCCCTATCCATAAGTTACCTTTCAGATTCGCCATTCTATCTTCTTTGAATGTTTTGAATGGTATAAATGTATCGAAACGGGCTGCGAGCAGATTTGCAGCCCGTTTCCAGTTCATATTGTAAACCATTAGTTTTTTTATTCACTCCTGATCTTCGCGCCCAGCTCGGTCTCGAGCGCCTTGATGATCTTTAAACGGATGGCAGTTGCATCCTGATCGGTCAGGGTGCGATCAGGGGCGCGGTAGGTCAGGCTGTAAGCCAGGCTCTTGTGGTTCAGACCGATCTGCTCGCCGCGGTAGATATCGAATAGGCGCACGGATTCCAATAGTATGCCACCGGCAGACCGGATCACTTCCTCGACCTTGCCGGCAGGCACTTGCTCACCGATGATCATGGCCAGGTCTTCCAGTATAGGCGGGAAGGCCGGTACCGGATGACTCTCATGCCGGGCAGGCATCAAGGTTAAAAGAGTGTCCATATCGAACTCGGCCGCCAGGACGGTCTGCCCGGCGAACTCAAATTGCCCGGCGACCAGCGGGTGCAACTCACCGAAATGGCCGATCAGTTTGTCGCCCGATTTCACCACGGCACACTTGCCGGGGTGGAAAGCGGGGGCATCACCCGGTTCATAAATAACCGGGATATGCGCACCTGCCAGAAGCTGCTCGACCGCGCCCTTCAAGTCGAAAAAGTCATAGCTCTCATCTGCCTTGCGATCGAAAGCGGGGGGTTCCTTGCGGCCGCACATGGCCAGTACCAGTCGCGCCGGTTCTTCCGGCAGGGTTTTGGCATCCTTGTACAGATAGACCGGTCCAACCTCAAATAGTTGCATGCCATCACTCGTACGCGCATTGCGCTCGACAATCTCCAATACGGAAGGCAGCAATCGCGTACGCATGACCGCGCGCTCGGGGGTGATCGGATTCTTCAAGGTGATGTATTCGACATTCTGTGGCACCTGGTCGGGCGGGAAAATGCGCGCTTCCTTTTCAGGGGTGGTCAAGCGGTAGGTGATGACTTCCTGGAAGCCCATCCTGGCCAGCAGGTCTTTAAGCTTCTCCTCCCGCTCCAGGGTCGGGTTTCCCAGTTGGGCTGGCAGCGGGTCAGCCAGGCGGCTGACCGGGATGTTGTCGTAGCCATACAGGCGGGCAACCTCCTCGATCAGGTCGGCCACCCCCACCAGCCCCTCGCCAATATCCGTACGGTGCGGGGGAGATTGGACTTCGATTGCTTTTCCATTCACTTTACAACTGAACTCCAGACGGGACAGCAGACTGACAATGGTTTTTACGTCCAGGTGGATGCCCAGGCTGCGTTCGACATCTGCTTCTTTCAGGACGATCAACGGATCCTTGTAAGGCTGCGGATAATTGTCGACCAGGTCGGCGGCGATCTCGCCCCCCGCCCAGGCAGCCATCTTATCCAACCCCTGGCGTGTACCCAGCAGGGCCAGTTCGGGATGGACGCCGCGGCTCATGCGGAAGCCTGCTTCCGACTGTAGTTTTTGGGAGGCGACCGTCTTGCGGATATTAATGAAATTCCACGAGGCGCCTTCCAGCAGGACGTTGGTGGTCGCATCACTGACCTCGCTCTCCAGGCCGCCCATCACACCGGCGATCGATAATGCGCCAGCCGTGTCGGTCACCAGCTCAGTGAAGTCATCCAGAATGCGGTCGACACCGTCCAGCGTGGTAAGCTTTTCTTTCGGTTTGGCGGTACGGGTGATGATGGTGGGTGGTTTACCGCCGGCGCGTTTGACCAGCACATCATAGTCGAAGGCATGCATCGGTTCACCGGTTTCGAGCATGACATAATTGGTGGCATCCACCACCGCGTTGATCGGTCGCATGCCGGCCAGCTTCAGGCGACGCTGCACCTGGTAGGGACTGAGCTGGTGTTTGACATTGCGGATCAGACCCAGAATGAAACGCGGATTGAGTCCCGGATCTTCGATGCGAACCTCAGCCTGCCCGATGATGCTTTTGCCGGTCACCGGTTGTTTTAATTCAGGTTTTCGAAGGGGTAATTCCAGCATGGCAGCGATCTCGCGCGCGATGCCCAGGATGCTGGCATTGCGCGCCATGTTGGGCAGGATGGTGATATCCAGCACGGCATCGCCCATGTAATCGACCAGCGGCATGCCCGCGGGTGCATCATCATCCAGAATGATGACGCCCTCGTGTTCATCGGAGATACCGAGCTCCTTCTCGGAGCAGATCATCGAATAGGAATCCACCCCGCGGATCTTGGCGGGTTTCAGGGTGGTTAATACTTGGCCAGGTTGATGGCCGTCATAGATACGCGCACCCTCCTTGGCATAAGCGACCTTGAGCTGTTTTTCGAGCGGTCCCTTGCCCTTGTATTCGAACAAGTTGGGCGCTCCAGTTAAGACAATATGTTCCTTCTCACCATCGAACAGGCGGCACAGCACCAGCCGGTCGGCGTTGGGATGCGGCATGACCTCATCCACCCGGCCAACCACCAGCTTGTCCGGTTCCCAGGCCAGCCCACCCACGGCTACTTCCTTCCGCTCGGAGGCGTGCACACCAACCAGCCGGTTGGATCCCTCGGCTGCGTCGACCTTCGGGGAGGCGCTTCGAGGGATGCCGTTATCATTGCGAACAGGCACTGCTGCCAGGCCGACCATCTGGATGCCATCCACCTCCAATCCGGTCATGGTCAGGCGCTCGGCCAGCTCCTCTACCGGGATGTTGATATCGACGAAATCTTTGATCCAGGAAATAGGCGCTTTCATGAGAACTGCTCCAGGAAACGGATGTCATTCGACCAGAAATAACGGATGTCCTCGATGCGGTTGCGTAACATCGAAATGCGCTCGGGTCCCATGCCGGCGGCGAAGCCGGAATAGACCTGGGGGTCATACCCGCCGTTCTGCAGGACTGTCGGGTGCACCATGCCGCAGCCCAGGATCTCGAGCCAGCCGGTATTCTTGCACACCCGGCAGCCGTTGCCACCGCAGATGAAGCACTCGACATCCATCTCGCCGGATGGCTCGGTGAACGGAAAGTAGGAGGGCCGTAAACGTGTCTTGACCTGCTCTCCGTATAGGCGACGCGCAAAATCGATCAGGGTGCCCTTCAGGTCGGCAAAGGTGATGCCCTTCCCGACCACCAGCACCTCGACCTGGTTGAATTGGGTCTCGGCGCGCGTGGTGACCTGTTCGTAGCGATAGACCATACCGGGCAGGATGACCCGGATCGGCTCGGGGGCATGCTCGCGCATGTAGCGGATCTGGCCGGGCGAGGTGTGCGTGCGTAATACAGCGCCCGGGATGTTGACGTGATAGGTGTCCCACAGGTCGCGTGCCGGGTGGTGCGCCGGGATATTGAGCAGCTCGAAGTTGAGTTCGTCGGTCTCCACTTCGCGCGAACGGTAAGTTTGGAAACCCATGTCGCCGAAGATGCGGCAAATCTCGCGCAGCGTCTGGGTCTGGGGATGCAACCGCCCGGCGCGAGGTATTCGCCCGGGCAGGGTCACATCCAGGCTCTCGCTCTCGAGCGCGTGAGCCACGCGTTCCTGCTCCATTTTTTCCACATGCGCACTAAAAGCTGCTTCAAGTGCCTGCTTGACCTGGTTGGCCTTGCGCCCCATTTCGGGGCGAATATCGGCCGGCAGTTCCGGCAGACGGGCAAAGGCCTGCATGACCGGCGAGCTCTTGCCCAGGAAGCGCGTCTTCCAGGCTGCCAGGTCATTCTCGCTGGCCAGCCTGGCAAGCGATGCCAACGCTTCGTCTTTCAGCGCATCGAGATCGGCGGGTTGGATGGATTGATCAGTCATTCTCACCTCTTTAAATAGCAATCCCGTCCCATCAAGGGACGGGGTCGGGTACCCGCGGTGCCACCCTTGTTGGCTGAAAATTCAGCCCACTCGGTGCCAACAGCAAATGCGATTGGCTGCCCAAATAACGCCGGGCTGGCGGCTCAGATTAATAGTTGTTGCGTTCACCTGAGCGGCTCGGGAGTGAACTTCGACCGGTGGACTGCCTGGCCGGGGTCTCAATCATGCCCCGGCTTCCCTGGAGGGTCCGCACAGCCTACTTTTCTCCGTCAAAGCCATTGGTGAGGTAATTATCTGCAATTACGATGAAATGTCAAGTGATTAGAGATTATCAGAAGGCATATAATAATACAACCCCCGCCAGAATACTCCTACTTGAATCTTTTAAGATTATGTTCTATAATAATATCGAGGACTGAAACTAAGCCTCTATGCTTAGCAAGTAGGCCCTCCATTGGCCCCGTGAAAACGGGGCTTTTTTATGGCTTTACTGCAATCCCCTCAGGCCCACCTGTAAGCTTATTAACATCTTTATATCTGCAATCACCTAAGTAATCCCAGTTGTTTTTCCCAAACCACTTTTTGGGAAATATGTGATGCATAGCTGCATATGCATTAATATCGGCTAGTTGAATAAAATATGAATCCTCTGATCGTCGGAAATTTGGGTCTTCTATAATTTTTGTGGCATTTCGTTTAAGTGGTGTTTTTACCGGGTATTTTACATTAGGCCTACTAAATCTACGCATTTTTCGTAAAAGATATCTGATCCGTTTATCATTACCTTCATCGGGGAACATAATACAAGTATCATTTTCGTTAATTGTAAATCTTTCGAGCCTCTCGATGGTATTTTGCCATGCTACATCAAACACAGACTTATGCGGATATTTATTTTCCCAGAGATTTTTATCATAAACAATCGCCCAAGTTTGTATTGTTCCCACTTTTTGTTCTAACTTAAGCATCATTCGATAAATATTTAATCTTGCTTCTTGTGATAGCTTATACTTACGTAACGTCCCATTTCCATGAATTAAATAACTCGCCTTTAACTCAGCTGATTGGCTTATATTAAATGAGTTGTAAAGGTACTTTCGAAATTTCTTTATCTCATCGAGTGTTGTAAGCCAATCAGTATCTTTAATAATTACCACTGCTATTGTGTATGCATTTCTTGTTGATGCGTTAGCCTTTGGTAATCCAGGATCTCCAGACTCGTCAATATAAACCAAATACATTTTTCCTCCAGAAAAGCGAATAAGATAACCAATGTAATCAGTTGCTACATATATAATACATTTACTATATTATCCCTGATCAAGTAATACCTTTAGGTCTATAACACGCTTGATAGATATTATATATCCAATGATATTCTTGTAATATGATATTTATTTTGTTATATTGATATTACCCATTAATACTTGATAAAAGGAGTTTTTGTATGGCTACTAAAACTTCAACCACAAAAATTCATAGAAGCTCAATAACCGGCTAATTCGTTAAAAAGAATGAGGTTAATAAACATCCTAAAACCACAACAACTGAAACGGTAAAGCAAAAGAAAGGTAAATAATACTCTTCTTATAAATATCACACCTGATCACTTAATCAAGAACATCCTCTCCCTCCGGGCGTGGGAAGAGGAGTTTTAGGTGTGGGTTAGTAAGTTGAAGGTGGGTTTCGGACCTTACAGGCACCACCTGCTCGCTGCATCTGCACCGCTTCGGTGCGATGTCCTCCGGAGAAGCTCCCTGATGGTCGCTTCACCCAGAGGATGCTCACGGCGTCCCTCGGAGCGTCTCCCTGAAGGTCGACGCAACCGGGGGGTCTGCGTCCATTGGGCTTTACATCCCCCGGAGGACCTCGTTAATCCTCGGTCGACCCGGGAGATCAACCCAACCTGCGGTTAGTAACTGGCACTTACAATATCAAGTGCCAGGCATGGATACCAGAATAGGGGGATTTCGGAGCCTAAGGGTCCTCTGCTACATAATGGTTTTCTCAGTGAACTTCTTGGTGCCCTTCTCTGAAATTTATGGGCTTCTTTGAAGCCTTTGTGTCCTTTGGTGTTCAATATGGAAGGTGGGTTTCGGACCTTTCAGGTCCTCTACCCACCCTACGGGAGCTATTTAAGGATTAATGACACGCCCAACGAACAGGATCGTGCCGGTCGGAATATCGCGGATGACGAACAGGAATGGCCGGTCGACGCGAAACTCGATCGCGCTTTCTGGCATCATGGAGGTCAGTTCCATGATCACCACCGTGGCCGCGGCGGCTTCCGTGCCAGCTTCATCGACCGCCACAAATGCTTTGTGGAAGATATCGCCAATGAACAAATCGCGCGCGCCATCCATGCCTGAGAAATCCGCCAGGTTTGGATCGGAAGCATCGGTCATCCCCATTTTAACCAGGGTATCCACCAGGCTGAGCGAATACTCATAAGTAAACTTCGGGAGGTAGACATCCACCTGCTGGTAGTCCAACTTACCAAATAACCTATCCAGTTTAACTGCATCCAGGTCAGACTGAAGGGAGTCCAGCTGGCCTTCGTCCGGGAGCAGGATGACCATCGAGAGCTGGTCACCGGCATAGGGTAATTCCAGCGCCTGGACGCCCTCACCCCGGGCATAACGGAAACTGCCGTTCTGGTACATGGTCGGCACGCTGACCATGCTGCCATCCGCCAGGTGGAAGTCCTGATCGGAGGTGTCCTCCTTGGTGAATTCACTGGCCCAATCGGCCTTGAAATAAATGGCATTGGCCAGCACCAGGCGGGTCATGGCATCGATCGCGCCCGGCGGTACGATATCCTTGATCTTCTCCTCGGTTTCCCGGCTGACCCAGTCGTTGATCTCCTGGCTCGCGCCTTCGGGATCATTCAGGAAATCAACCAGGAACATACCGGCACCGTAGTTCAAGGCCAGCGTGTCGAGGAACTCAGGCAAGAAGGAGAAACCCTGTTGCCCCCAGAGGGCATTGGCAATGTTCAGCTTGAAGGCTTTGTCCGCTTCGATACCTTCAGCTTCAGCACGTGAATCCAGGGCTTGCGTCAATGCATTAAAAGCCGGGTGCAGGGTAGCCTGATCCAGGCTAAAGTGCATCGTCTGCGCCATTTGCGCTTCGGTCTCGCCACGCGCCCCCGCCCAGGTCATGGCCAGTGCAGAGGAAATGCTATAAGGGGAATAAAAGACATTACCGCCATCCGGAAGCTGGTGCAACAGGTCCAGCGCGAAGGCATTGTTGCCGGAGGCAACCGCAAGGACATCCGCATCGTTGACGATCGGATCCGGATCTTGTGGCAGGTCGGATTGAATGGTTTCCACTGGTTCCACCGGATTACAGGCTGAAAGGATCAGCGAGATAACGATAAGCAATGTAACGGATTTTAGCATTGTTTTCATGACATCCTCCAAGGTTTCAATTGATAGACGGGATTCCCAAGGGAATTGTTCCCTGGAATTTATTTAATGCAGCCGTCAATTTCTTGTGTCATAATATCAGGTATTCATTGCTCGATATCAAAACCACATGCCAATCAGGTGATCAAATCATGTCAACTGAATTATTCTATCCAGAAACGATTATCCCCACCTTGAGATACCAGTATTGCCCGATGTGCGCGTCACCCCTGACTCGCGAGGTGGTGTTTGATGACAATCTGCCGCGCGTCAAATGCCCCAAGTGCAACTGGATCCAGCTGTCATCAAATGCTGTCGGCGTTGTGACGGTTGCTCATAACAAGCATGGAATCGCTGCGATCATCCCAAGGGGGGAGGATGGCATCGGGCTGCCTGCCGGCCTGGTCGAGTATGGTGAGGATCCTGCCGAAGCTGCCGTCCGCGAGGTAACCGAAGAGACCGGGTTGGAAACCAGGATCGTTGCATGCCTGGGTTGGTTCTTTTCCAACCGCAACAGCTGGCCGGGACCCATGGTCCAGTTCATGTATGAAGCGGAGGTCATTGGCGGAGTATTAAAAGGAAGCGATGAAGGTGATGCTGCTATCTATCCAGATAAAAATTTCCCGGCAATCTCATCCCTCCGAACAGGCAGCCAGAAGGCGTTGCAAGCTTATCGCGATAAAGTGAACGATACTTTTACGAGTGATAGATGAATGTTATAGAAGAAAAGGTAAGACGTCTCTCTAATCCGCTTGATTGCCCTGGCAATACTCACATAAGTGTGTCCCCCGCTGGCCGACCACCAGGCGTGTGATGGGTTGTCCACATACCGGGCAGGGCTGCCCTGCACGAGCATACACACGGAAATGATTCTGGAAATCTCCACCCCGGTAGACCCAGTCGATACTGGCACCATTGCGGGCAATCCCCTCGCGCAGGATCGAACGGATCGCGGATAATAACCGCTTGGATTCATCTTCATTCAACTCATCTGATTGGCGCAAAGGGTGAAGTTTCGCCAGGTGCAAGACCTCATCGGTGTAGATATTCCCGAGACCGGCCAGGAAAGTTTGGTCCAATAGCAACGGTTTCAGTTGGCGACTGCGTTGCGTCAGCATTTTATAAAAACGATCATCCGTAAGTGCCTCATCAAGGGGTTCCGGACCAAGACCACCCAATACCATTCCGGGATGATCAGTCACCCAAACACGCCCGAACTTGCGCGTATCATTAAAGGCAAGTTGATTGACGACATCGTCTTTTTCAAGATAAATGACCAGCCGGTCATGTTTTTCAAGAGGTGCGTTCTCCGCCCTGACAAGCAAGTCTCCGCTCATCCTCAGGTGGATGAGCAGGCACATCCCGCCCAGCTCAAAGACCAGGAACTTACCGCGCCGGGTAATCTCCCCGATCTTCCTGCTTTTCACCAGCCGGGATAATTGCGAAGGCTGAGGCTCCGCCAGGGTGCGCGACCAGAGCAGTTTAACCTTGATGATCTGAGATTGGAGTATGGAAGGTTGGTCGCCACGGCCCTCGCGTAAACCGCGGGCAATGGTCTCAACCTCGGGCAGTTCAGGCATTTAACCCGTGCTTACTCGCCGAACATCTCGCCCACCGAGCGGCCCTGGTTGGCACGGCAAATGACTTCTCCTAAAAGATCAGCCACGGTCAATACGACCAGGTGCTCCCCAAACAGCGCCTTCATGGCCGGTGTGATCGGGATGGTGTTGGTGGTGATGAACTTCTCAACCGGCAGGGCAGCCAACCTTTTAGCGCCTGCATCGGTCAGCGCTGCGTGTACAAAGACCATATAGATATCCCGCGCACCGTTGGTCTTAAGAATTTCAACTGCCTGAGCCATCGATCCACCGGTGGAAACCTCATCATCAACCAGGATCACATCACGTTCCTTGATCTCGCCGATGATGGTCAATGCCTCGGCTTTGGCATCGTTCGCCACCCGGCGTTTTTCAATAAATGCCATGGGCGCATCCAACCCGGCGGCAAAATTACGGCCTTTCTTGGCAAAACCGAGGTCGGCGGTTACCACCACCGGATTGTGGAGAATTTTTTTGATGCCGGTGAGATAATCCATCAGGATGTGAAAAGCGGTCATCACATCCCCGGGAATGGAAAAAAATCCCTGGATCTGTCCGGCATGCAGGTCCATGGTGACATAACGGTCGGCGCCGGCCACTTCGATCATATCCGCCACCAGCCTGGCGGTGATTGGAACGCGCGGCTGGTCTTTCTTGTCGGAACGTGCATAACACAGGTAGGGCACAACTGCCGTGATGCGTGCGGCCGAATCCAGGCGCAGGGTCTGGATTAAGATGAGCAGTTCCATCAGGTTGCGGTGCACCGGCATGGAGGTGGTTTGAATGACATAGCAATCCTGTCCCCGCACAGATTTATGCAACTTGACAAACAGGTTCTCATTGGGAAATTCAATGATATCGCGCCCGCACAAGCCCAGCCCAAGATGATCTGCGATCTGTTGCGCCAGCTCTGGGCAGGCAGTACCTGCAAAGAGTTTGACATCACCGTACATTAATTCATGTCGTGGATGTATTTGCGTCATTCCGCCTCCAACCAATGATGATTATAGCCCCACAAGCGGCTCATTCGGCAGGATGATACTCCTGTCGCAGGATACTCATGATCAGGATGTTGTGGTATTGGCCGTCCTTGTAATCCGATTCGCGCATCTGACCTTCGTGGATAAAACCGACCTTCTCGTAGGAACGGACAGCCCGTTTATTGCGTTCGAACACCCGCAACCAGATGCGGTGCATGTTGAGTGTCTCGAAGCCGTACTTGACCAACAACTCCATCGCTTCACTGCCGTACCCTTTGTTCCACCATTCCTTGGCGCCGATCGAAATGCCAACTTCGGTATTACGGCTGCGCCAGTCGATCTCGTGATAACCACAGGTGCCGATCGGGACCCACTCTTTTTCCGGGCAGATCTCGATCACCATGATCTGTTGTTCCTGGGGGCGCTGGATCATGCGTTCGAACCAGTTTTCCTCGTTAGCCAATGACATGGGGTGGTACATCACCAGGTTGGCGATAACCTCGGGATCATTCATCCACTTCGTAAAGAGTGGGATATCCCCACGTTCGGCACCCCGGAAGCGGATTCGTTTAAATGTGATCATTCAATCTCCTACTGATACTTCCAAGGAACAGGTGCAAGCCTGCTCCCTCACTATGGGTGCAGGCGTGTCGGGCCACGGAACAGGTAGACCGCCTCACGGATGTTGGGCAATCCCAGCATGATCATCAACAGGCGTGAAAGGCCCATGCCAAAACCGCCATGCGGAGGGCAGCCGTATTTGAAGAAATCCAGGTAGAACTGGATCGCCTCGAGGCCCAGCCCTTTTTCCTGGGCTTGTTTGACCAGCACATCATAACGATGTTCGCGCTGAGCTCCGGTGGTGACTTCCAGGCCGGTACCCAGCAGGTCGAAACTGCGGGTCAATTCGGGATGGTCGGTGTGACGCATATGATAGAACGGGCGGACGCCGATCGGCCAGTCGGTGATGAATACATACTCGTGGTTGTGTTTCTCTTTCACATACTCACCCAAAAGGCGTTCTCCACCCGGATCGATATCGCCTTTCCGTTCGGGTGGCAATTTATAATCCTTCTCTTTCAAAATGGCATACGCTTCAGCCATGCTCAGTTTTGGAAATGGCACTTCAGGAACGATCAATTCTTTACCAAAGTTTTCCTGGATGGCGGGTCCAAACTCGTCCTTCACGGCCTGGTAGACGAACTTCAACCAGTTCTCATGAAAGGTCATCACATCGTAGTGGCTTTCGATCCACGAGAATTCGACATCCACCCCGGTGAATTCGGTCATATGGCGCGAAGTGAAGGAAGGGTCAGCACGGAAGACCGGTCCAACCTCGAATATGCGCTCGAAACCGGCTGCCATGGCCATCTGTTTGTAGAATTGGGGAGATTGTGACAGGTAGGCCTTTCTTTCGAAGTAATCCACGGTAAACAACTCAGCACCACTCTCCGATGGACTGCCCATGAGCTTGGGTGAGTGCATTTCAACGAATTTATTCTTTTGCCAATAATCACGCATGGCGCGCACGACCGCGGTTTCGATCCGGAATAAAAGGGTATTAACCGGGCGGCGCAGATCCATGTAGCGCCAATCCAGGCGGTAATCCAATTCAGGCAGCGTATCCCCAAACGGCTCGAACGGCAACGGGGATTGAGCCAGATTATCCACCTCCAGGCTTTCCAGTTGCATCTCCAGACCGCCCAACTTGACGATCGTGTTCTCGACTGGAGTGCCGGTGATGGTCAGAGCACTCTCGGTGGTCAATGCCGAGATGCGCGCAGCCAGTTCAGGGTCGCGTTCGCGCTCGTTAACGATCTGTACTGCACCGGTCGGGTCGCGCAGAACCAGGAATTGCATACGTTTTTGATCGCGCAGGGTCTGAAGCCAGCCCTGGATCTTAACCTTTTGGCCGAAGTTGGTCTTGAGGTCGGATATGTTGGTACGTTCCATGTTGAAATACTCCAAAAGGACAAAATGATTGCAGGAGCTATTTTAACATCACTTGGATGATTTTGGCTGTTTTAGGAGGTCAATAGCAGCTTGTTGGGGTGAAACCCGGCGTGCCAGGATCTGTTTAAGCATTTGCCGGTAGGTATGCGGATCGACCGTCCGCTGCCAGGTGCGGTATAACTCCTCCCTGAGTGACCTTTCCAGTTCGCTTGTCAGACGCTCAGCATTCTTCGCGTCCCACTTTTTTTGATCCATTAGAAACTGATGGTGAGCGAGGACAGCCCTATGAATTTCAGATGTCCCCTGCCCGCTGGTGGCGATGGATTTAATCAACGGCACCCGCCAGCCCGTCTTAAATACAGGCTCGTGTTCAAGGGGCGCACGGTGATGGCCGCCGCCTTGATTGAAGGGGCGATTGGAATCGGCCAGCTCCAATGCACTGCGCAACGCGCGCTCGGCGCGCGCCACACCCGGCAGGTCTGCTTTGTTTAATACCAGGATATCCGCGATCTCGAGGATGCCAGCCTTGATGGCCTGGACATCATCACCCATGTCAGGGGCTTCGACCACGATGGTGGTGTGCGCCAGTCGTACGATCTCCACATCATCCTGTCCGGCCCCAACCGTTTCGATCAGGATGATCCCAAAACCGGCTGCATCGAGCACGGAGGCAGCGGCAGCAGTGGCAGCCGACAGGCCGCCCAGTGCGCCACGTGAAGCCATCGAGCGGATGAAAACACCTTCGTCACCCGCCAGGTCGCGCATACGCACCCGGTCGCCCAAGACTGCTCCCCCACTGAATGGGCTGGTAGGATCGATAGCCAGGATGCCCACCCGCTGGGGGATGTCACCGGCCGGTGGTTGGCGGAATTCGCGTGCCAACTGGGCCGTCAACGTGCTCTTGCCAGTCCCGGGAGAGCCGGTGATGCCGATCAGGTGTGCCTGGCCGGTAAAAGGAAACAGGGCGGAAAGTGCCTGCCGCCCTGCCTGGGTTTGATCCTCAACCTGGCTGATGCAGCGTGCCAGTGCGATCCGGTCTCCCGCGCGTACTGCATCCAGGTCGATCACGTTTGTCATAATCAGATACTAGGTTACAAAGCTGCCTTACCGACTGCCACCTCGACATCCTGGACCACAACCTGGGTGGAGGTGCCCGGTCCGTAGACAGCTGTTACACCGGTCTGTAATAAAGCGGGGATATCTTCTTCGGGAATGATGCCGCCGACAAATACTTTTACTTTATCCATGCCAGCTGATTTTAAAAGTTCCATCACCCGTGGGACCAGCGACATGTGTGCACCTGACAGGATCGACAAACCGATCATATCCACATCTTCCTGCGCAGCAGCCTCAACGATCATTTCAGGTGTATATCGTAAACCGGTATAGATGACTTCCATGCCGGCGTCCCGCAGGGCGCGTGTGATGACTTTAATACCGCGGTCATGACCGTCCAGACCGGGTTTCGACATTAAGACACGGATCTTTTGACCTGCCATACCAATCTCCTCCAAACAGGATGGAATAATTATAACCGACCACCTTATGCTGAGAAGCAATAAAAAAAAGACCTCCCGATCTAAATGAACAGGAGGTCTTTTTTACTTCATAAGATCAAGGTTTGGTGATATCCAACCACTTGATCACCACTTCAACCGGTAAAACATTGAATGACATGATCGACAAACCGATCTGTCCGTTTGCATACGTATCATCCTTTACGGTTCGCCAAAGATGGTCATTGATTTCCAGCGATAGTTCATCTCCTTTACAGGTAACAGCATAGGTATTGAGGCCCTTCCCCATGTTGATGTATTCCGAACCCCCTTCAATTAACTGTTCATAATCAACCATGTTCTTTTTAATGGAAGCCCTGTAAATACCCACCAGTCCGCTGTTGGAGATCAGAAAAACATACCAACCCAGATCAGGCGCGTATCTGCAAAGCATGCTGATGTTATTATTGTTTCTACCCAGGTTCTCTGCTTCAAATTCCATACGGACATCATCGTATTCAAATTCCGTATTGAACAGGTACAAATGGGTATCACGGACATCAATCTTGACCCACAAACCTCCCTGACTCGGATTTACTTCCACCTTTTCATCGGCATCTTTTTCATTGGTGGCGAGCATATAAGTCCATCCCTCCATGTCACCCTGAAATTCTTCCAAATAGAAAGGACTCTGTGGTGTGGGACTGGGGCGGCGGGTTGCAGTTGCAGTTAATGTTGGCGCGGATGTTACCGTGCTGGTGGGTGTTGCAGTCGGGGTGGGTTGCGCCGCTGAACCACATCCACTAACCAAGAGCATTCCCAAAACGAGCATGATGGAAAAACCACGGAACATAATCGATCTCATCGTACCCTCCTAGGGTTGAGATTAAGCCGCTTCACCTCTGGCTCATGCCCTCATTAATACGATTATATACCAATTCCAAGTTAAAAATTCTTGATGATCATACATACTATAAAGAAAAAGCCTTCCCGCTTTTCCGGGAAGGCTTTGATAAAACTCAAACAAATTTATGGTTCAGATACTTCCACCCAATTGAAGACAACCTGGATGGGATAGACATTCATGGTACCAGCCGAGATACCGACATACCCTTCCCGGTAATTACTATCTTTAAAGGCATTGCGCCATTGTTCACCGTTTATGAATAAAGTAAGTTCATTACCGACACAAGTCATCCTGTAAACATTGGTTGCATTTCCCTGCTTGATGTCAGTGGAACCGCCCTCTTCCAACCTGATATAACCATCATCGAAGGAGTAGCGCCACAATTCCACCATACCGCTGGCAGCCACGCTATATTCATACCATCCCTCGTCCGGCGTGTAGCGGCAGACCAGGTTGATGTACTGGGAATTGTGCGGTCCGGTGTTTTCAACCTCCGTCTCAATCGAGACATCATCATAGGTGTAATTCTCGTTGAACAGGTAGATATAGGTGTCCTCCAGATTGATATCGAACCAGACCCCACCGTCATCAAGGTGGACCTCAGTCTCATCCTCATATTCCGTATCGGAGGCATCCGTAAAATAAAACTCATTCCAGTTATCCAGATTGGTATCGAATTCTTCCAGGTACCAGGGGCCAGTGACCACCTCGCTTGGTTCTTCGGTTGCAATCTCTGCCACAGGTGCTTCAGTGACCACCTCGCTGCCAACCGTGCTGTCCTCCGAGGTATTATCGGATGAACCGCAAGCCAGCGTTACCAGCAATAATACAGCCACGATCAAGAATAGTGCTTTTGTCGTTGATACTTTCATTTTTTCCTCCTTGGATTTTTCCAATTATACGTTAATAATTACAAATTATATAACACCGGTAAAGCTATTTAAGACTCAAACCAATCGATAGGTTGGATGACATCTTTGTGGATAATATTGTTTTAACTCCCTTTTTGAAAATCAAATAATGTCATTTGGAATCAAAACCTTCCAGCCAATCCGGAAGGTTTTTAGACATCAATTACATTTCTATTTAATTGCACCCACATCGTTATTCAAGTGCTGCCGCAATGGTCATATGGAGCGGGATCAGGCCACCGGGAGTCTCGATATTCACAATGCAAACAAACTCACCGAATGCCGGAGGCGAGCAACTGAATGTGCGCCCGCGGGCATCAACCTGCGACAGGTCACCCGCCTGGAGCTTTATCCATCCGGTCGCATCGGCATCCGTAATAGTAGCTTCGTTTCCAGGGATGAAGATCGAGAACCAGACTTGTTGGCCCCGTTTGATCGGGAATTTATCGATCTTGATATCCTCACAACCAGGCGCGACCACCAGATAATTCTCTTCAAACACCAACGCGCAGTGCTTTTCGAACATAGTGCCAAGTGTGACAACATATTCTATATTGGGTGTTGCAGTCAGTGTGGGTGTGGGAGACTCCGCCGGGGTGGCGGTCAATGTGGGTTCAGGTGTGTTCGTGACCGTGGGGGTTAGTGAGGGCTCAAGTGTTAATGTCGGTGTCACCGTTGGGGTGGCGAAACCTGGAAATGCACACCCGCTTAACAGATTGGGCGTCAGCAATACGAGGATAACCAATAAAAATATCCAATAATTGGACTTACTTTCAATTTTCATATGTAAATTCCTCATTAACCATGGGTGAAGATATTTTAACATAAACGGTTCATTTCCCCGAAAAAACAAGTCGATGGGAAATCGGCAATGCAGCCATGTAGATATCCTGAAATCCCTTACTCGTGGTCAAATCAATATAACGCATTCCTCGACGCAATTCGATCGCCTCCTGGCGAGCCTTCTTCGAGACCAGCATCAGCCTGGCACCCGCACCGGCGGCATTTCCCACCTGTTGAAAACGATCCTCGGAGATTCCCGGGAACATTCCGATCGCCAACGCACTGGCAATATGCAGGTAGGTGCCAAATGCTCCAGCAACGATGACTCGCTCGACCCGATTTGCAGTTAAATCATTTTCCTTAAGTAATATTTCGATCCCCACACGTATGGCTGCCTTGGCGAGTTGGATTTCATTTACATCCCGGCGTGTGATATGAATTCCATTCTTCCGGCTACCGGGTGCCAAATCCACCAGCCGGAAAGCCCAGCCCTCGGGTAACTGCTCGACCCCAGCGACATCCTTCTGCATCGTGCCGCGTTCATCAATTATCCCCACCCGGCGCATCTCCGCCACCGCATCCAATATTCCGGATCCACAAATCCCGATCGGCTCCTGGCTGTCGATTGTCTGATAGTGCCAGCCCTGCTGGTCGTAAAAAACTCTCTCGATGGCTCCTGCAGACGCGCGCATACCAGACTGGATACGTGCGCCCTCGAACGCCGGCCCGGATGCGCAGGAACAACAGGACAGGCCACCCGCTGTGCGCAGGGTGATCTCGGTATTCGTCCCGATATCCACCAGAAGTGTATTTTCTCCGGGGCTGGTCAACCCGCAGGCCAGGTCGGCGGCGATATGATCGGCACCGACGAATCCAGCAATAACCGGTGGAAAATGAATCACTGCACCGGGTGACAGTTCCAATCCAAGTGAGTCTGCCAGTAAATCAAACGCTTCGATTTGAGCGGGTGCAAAAGGTGCTTCCCCCAACTGGCGCGTAGGTAATCCGGCAAAGAGATGGTGCATGGCCGTATTACCGACCGCCACCGAATCCATGACCTGGCGTTGGGTAATCCCTCCAGCTTTGCAGATTTCCATTACCAGGCTGTTGATGCCATCAATCAGTACCTTTTGAAGCTGGCTGGTTTCGGCGGAACCTCGATTGGCATATGCAATACGACTGATGACATCCTCGCCAAATGCGATTTGTGGATTTGGAATTCCACTCCTGGCGAGGGTCTGTCCGTCCTCGAGGTCCACCAGGTAGGCTGCCAATTTGGTCGTACCAATATCAAGTGCCAGGCCACAAGGGTGTCGACCGGCGGGGAGTATGCCAACAACGCGACCGGATGCATGGACCGCCAGCCTCACTGGATGCTGAATATCCTTCCTGAAGGTAGGCAATTGTTTCATGACCTCAGGGGGGAAAAAAGCAGAAGGATAACGAGTGCTCAAAGATCGGATAACCTGCTCTTGAATAGGACCCTCACCCATCTGGGAGGGGGGTTCAAGCTTAATGCTCACAACTTCAATTACCGGATCGGGCGTAAAATCCACATTAAAGCTCTCCACCAGCAAGCGCTGGTTGGTGGATGTAGATTCAAGCGGAATATCGATGGTGACATCACTGATGGGAATGGCCTGACATGCCAGGCGGAAACCGGACGCCAACATCATATCGGAGAATGCCTGCCGTTCAACAGCTGTCGGCGAATTGAGATCTCCATTGACCAACCGGATGATACACTGATGGCAAGTGCCGAGGCCATCACAGACTGCAATCAGGCCGATTCTGGCTTTCTGCGCCGCAGTCAATATGGTCTCACCGGGTGCAAGACCGATCTGACGTCCGGCAGGTTCAAATGTGATCAGGTATTCGGATGTCATGCGGATCCGCCCGCCAACTGTTGTCCCGAAGTCGGGGTATAGACTAATAACACTGAATTAATACAGGCTCCCTCATTTGCTCGTGGCAAGGTCTATGGAACTTCTTGAACATGATCATCAGATGGCGTAAATAAATACTGATAAAGCAACAGGGTAATCATGCCTGTCATTACTACTGCGAGAAAAGGCAGGGATATGGGGGAATTTTGATTAATCAGATATTTCGTATAAGTAATTGAACTGACGAATGCGAGGGCGATCCCAATATAGAAAAATCGCGGGAAATAGAATGAGTACAGGATTACAAATGCTTCAGCAAGGTAAAAATAGCGCTCATGCATCATGGGAAGGCAAAAGGGAATGATGAGCGTGGAGAGCAATCCAAACTGGATCATACCAGCTTCTGATATCGGTTTATTCTTCGTCCTGATCATTGCAAGGATGATCAGGAATAAAGTACAGGCCAGACCAAACCCCATGCCAACCTTCGATAAGACCCATTGCTTGTCAGTCGGCGGTAGAAGTGCATACAGTGATGGGGCATTCATTGTCAAGTTTAAGAACTGGCCTGCCTGTCCTAAATAAATACTGATTAACTCCAAAAATGGACGCCCAATTATCCACGCGGGTATAATGGAGATCAAGTAAACTCCAGGAATAATGAAAACATATTTTAGCGGTAATTGCTTTTTAATCAAGCAAAAAAGCAACAGCGGGAATATGAAAACCGTCTGGAACTTGATACTGAATGCAAGCCCGATCAAGAAACAAGCCAGGAAATGCTTTTTTTTGATTAAATAATAAACTCCAGCAATGCTAAAAGCCCCATAAAGACCATCCGCTTGACCCCAGAAGGCACCATTCAGCAACATCGTTGGGAAAAAGAGTGTAACCAGAAAGGCGAGTAGCCTGATCCATCGATCAGTGTATTTTATACTCACGATTTTCATGATAAAAAATGCCAGGAGATAACAACTGAAAATGGCAGAAAGTTTAACCGCCACGATATCCCGCAGGTTGTGGAAAAGAACAGATATGATATATTGAATGTAGAAATATAGCGGAGGATAATTTGAAAAATCGCTGCCAAGGACTGATAATCCATTATTTTTAATCGTTAAGTACCAAGACAACAACTCGTTCTCCATGTCACCGGATATCTGACCCCTTAACATGTATTGAACGTACAACGCCAATCCGATCCCAAATATTGCGGTTGCATAAAAGAGGGCGTCATTCGCTAGAAAAATTTTAACTCTTCGCATACTGTTCTTCCTTGGTCGACAACTTGGGTGGAATATCCAACTTGATAAAACCCATTAGCTGGTACAAGTGAAATTACATTTAATCTTGTTATCGAGTGCAATGCTTATCAACCCGATGTGAACGCGCTTTTTATTTTCTGACGTTCTTGCACGAAAACGTAAACGAGTATATTATAAGACAAGAGAGGAGTGACAAACGATGACCGTGCAACAACATCCAGGTTTAAGACGCTTCATCCCCACCCCGCTGAAACGGGTGCTCCCCGTCCCACCTGATATTGAGATCGCCCAAGCAGCCACACTAAAACCGATCATGACCATCGCCGAGGAAATGGGAGTCCTTCCAGATGAATTGGAATTTTATGGCCCTTATAAAGCCAAGGTTAAACTGGAGATTCTTGAACGCTTGAAAGACAAACCGAATGGCAGATACATCGATGTAACTGCCATCACCCCCACTCCGCTGGGTGAAGGAAAAACCACGACCACGGTTGGTCTGAGCCAGGCGCTGGGTGCACAGCTCGGCAAACGGGTCATGACCTGTCTCCGGCAGCCCAGCCAGGGACCGACCTTTGGTATCAAGGGTGGTGCAGCCGGTGGCGGATACTCCCAGGTCATCCCAATGGAAGATTTCAACCTGCATCTGACCGGTGATATCCATGCCATCACAGCCGCCAATAATTTGATGGCTGCCGCCATTGATGTGCGCATGCTGCATGAACGCGATGCAAGTGATGAGCAATTATTTGAACGTCTCTGCCCCAAGGAAAAGAATGGCAAGCGCAAGGTGTCAAAAAGCATCCTGGCCCGCGCAACCCGGATCGGGATTCAGGAAGCCGACCCTGACAGAATGACCCCTGAGGAACGTAAACACCTGTTCCGGTTGGATATCGATCCAGACTCGATCTCCTGGCGGCGTGTGCTCGACACCAATGACCGGATGCTGCGAGGCATCACCGTCGGCCAGGGACCCGAGGAAGAGGGCCATGAGCGTTCCACGGGATTTGACATCACCGTAGCCAGTGAGATAATGGCCATCCTGGCACTCACAACCGATCTGGCAGATATGCGCGCCCGCTTTGGCAGGATCGTGATCGGTCTTAGCCGCGCTGGAGAGGCTGTCACCGCAGAAGACCTGGGCGTGGCCGGTGCCATGACCGTCCTGATGAAGGATGCCATCAAACCAAACTTAATGCAGACGCTGGAAGGCACCCCCGTTTTTGTTCACGCCGGACCATTCGCCAACATCGCGCACGGCAACAGTTCCATTGTGGCGGACCGTATTGCACTTAAACTGGCTGATTATGTTGTGACCGAGTCAGGTTTCGGTTCCGACATGGGTATGGAGAAGTTCTTCGATATTAAATGCCGCTATTCCGGCCTGGTCCCGGATGTAGTGGTCATTGTGGCTACTGTACGCGCTTTAAAGATGCATGGCGGCGGACCCAAAGTTGTAGCCGGTAAACCGCTCGATCCCATCTATACGGATGAGAATCTCGATTTACTCAAGGCCGGCATGGACAATCTGATTCACCACATTGGTATTGCCAGGCAGTTTGGAATTCCGGTGGTGGTGGCCATCAACAGTTTTGCCACCGATACCTCGACCGAGGTGGACCTGATCCGAAAAATTGCTATCGAGCAGGGTGGTGCTGCAGATGCAGTCATCTGCAAACATTGGGAGCTGGGCGGCGAAGGCGCGGCCGACCTGGCCAATGCGGTGATCAAAGCTGGAGAGCAGGACAGTAAATTTCAATTCTTATACCCACTTGAGCTTTCGATCAAGGAAAAGATCGAGATCATTGCGCGCCAGGTGTATGGCGCCGACGGAGTGGATTATGATCCCCTGGCTGAGGAGAAGATAGCTGACTACACACGCCTGGGATTTGATAAGCTGCCGATGTGCATGGCCAAGACCCATCTCAGCCTGAGCCACGACCCGGCACTTAAAGGTGTTCCCAAAGGTTGGCGCCTGCCGATCCGTGATGTCCGAGCATCGGTCGGTGCAGGTTTCATTTATCCCCTGTGTGGCAAAATGTCCACCATGCCCGGGTTGCCAACCCGTCCCGTTTTCTACGATGTTGACCTGGATCTCGAAACCGGCAGGGTTGTCGGATTGTTTTAGAATCTCCTAAAACCCAAAAAACCCCCATGCTGGAAACGTAACCCATGGGGGTTTTTTTGCATCCAATAAAAGTATTGGATTTTTTAATTATTAAGATATTTTAGGTAAACTAATGTATATTATAGGAATGGAAAAATGAGGATAATTAGTGTACTGGGATCGTTAGTTGCCTTGATTGCCCTGGCTTGCCAAAACAGTCTGGTGCCACCGCTAATAACTCAAGCCGCACCTATTAGGTCTGATCTACCAACAATCAACCCTTCAAATCCCGCTGCATCCACCATCACCTCATTCTCCATTGTGGCTCCTAAAGTCACCTGGCCTGCTATCAGTCTGGTTCAAGTCATTACAGGATTAAACCAACCCCTCCATATAACCCATGCCGGCGATGGCAGCGGAAGGTTGTTCATCGTTGAGCAAACCGGGCGCATCAAAGTCTATGATAACTTTATATATCAGGGTGTCTTTCTGGACCTCAGTACCAAAGTTACATCAACCGGCGAGCAAGGCTTGTTAAGTATTGCTTTTCCACCCGGGTATTCCACCAGTGGGCGATTTTACGTTAATTACACCAACCTGGCTGGAGACACAGTTATCGCACGATACAAAATAAGTACTGATCCAAATAAAGCAGAGGCTGCCAGCGAGGAGATCCTTCTGAGCATCGATCAACCGTACGCGAATCACAATGGCGGACAATTGGCATTTGGCCCGGATGGATACCTCTATATCGGTATGGGTGACGGTGGCTCGGGTGGCGATCCGGAAAATCGCGCTCAAAATCCAGCCGATTTACTGGGAAAGGTCCTTCGTATCGATACCGAATTCACTGGCACGCCAGCCCCGCCCCCAACCGGCAGTCGTATATTATTCCTGCCAGCTTTATACAAATCCGGTACGAGCAATTTATACCGGGTACCTCCTGATAATCCATTCATCAATTCACCTGGATATAGACCTGAGATTTGGGCAAGCGGGCTAAGAAATCCCTGGCGATTCTCATTTGACCGTAACACCGGCGATCTGTACATCGCGGATGTCGGCCAAAATAACTGGGAGGAAGTGAATTTTCAATCCAACGCGTCCCCCGGGGGTGAAAACTACGGCTGGCGGATTCTGGAAGGCAATCATTGTTACAATCCCTCCAGCGGTTGTGTCCCGCCACCGGAATACGTTGCCCCGGTAGTCGAGTACGCTCACGGTACCAATGACGACAATGGCTGCTCAATCACCGGTGGATATATTTACCGTGGCATCAAATACCCATCCATGCAGGGAATTTACTTTTATGGGGATTTTTGCTCAGGCAAAATCTGGGGGGCTGCTCGGAGTGGCAGCTGGTCATCCATGCAACTTACCACTGCTCCCTTTATGATCTCAACTTTCGGGGAGGATGAAGCCGGAGAACTGTACATTGCCGGTTATAACAATGGGAAGATCTACAGGATCCAAGGAAATTAGCACTCATTACTTTAAAGTCAATGGATGATCCCCTCTACACCGAGAATACCATTGAAAGCCTGGCGAGCATCATGCCGGGCTTTTTCATACCAAGCCCGCTCCGCGGGTAGATAAAGCTCGCGGTATTCGCGCTCAATCCACTCCCCGGTAGCGGCTGATCCCCCAAATATATTCTTCTGATTCTTAAGGATGGTGATGCGCAGGCTGCGCGCTTCAGCCTGGAACGACTCACCGAAGGTACCGAACTCAAAATTGGCAGCAAAGATGCTTGACCCTGGCAACTTTTTCTGGACCAACTCATATTCCCAATCATTCATATCGCCATGCATGCTATAAAATTCTTCCGGGTTAGCGCCGGCAACACGGGAAAGCCGATACTGCTGTTTGATCTCCGATGCATCCCGTCCATCAAACGGAGAAGTGACCACGGTCATCTGATCGCGTGGCCCATATCCACTGTGCAAGTCGAGATGGATGATGCGTTGATAACCGGCAAATGAATCCTGGTAGAGTTCCATCAAGACCCGCGTCTCCTCCTGAAGCGACTTTCCGCCGAAATAAATACCATGGGGGTATTTGTATTGCCCCATCAAGGCCGCTTCACGTAGACGTACCACCCCAAATCGGATTACAGTCTTAATCAATCCTCCAGTAAACCTCCATTTTTCATTCACCAGACGACCCACCGGACTGCCAGGGCACAGAAATGGCAATAATGGTTTGTAATCCTTGTTGTCCAATTGTGCCGATCCGAAATCTCCTGAGATGAAGTTGCGATTCAAATCTACATTAGTGGGATTGTTCCTTTTCCATTGGGACATGCCCCAGGGATTCAGGCTATGGATCAACAGGATCCCGGTTTTTTCCCCCGTCAGACGTGGAGAAAATTCGTCCAGGAATAACTGTAAAATGGTTGAACCGGCGTAGCCCTCTATGCCATGCAGCCCGGTGGTGATGACCAGTAATTTTTCTCTATGCTGGAGCGCGTCCGCCTTGAGCCAGTCAATGCTCAGGTCTTTCGCAGTTGTCAAGACATGCTTATCAAGCCCGACTCTCGGATAAATCTTGCGCAGGATTGGCAGGTATTCCCTGAATCGCTTTCGTGAGTCCTCATAAGTGGAAGGAATGGCGGCCATCGTTTAGAAGGGGCCGTAGTCAAAAACCACGGCAAGCGCCAGGAATAGGATGGTTGCCGGGATCACCCACAACCACAGTTTCAGAATCCACTTGAACCACTTCACATAAGGGATAACCGTCAAGCTGAGTGTGATGAGCAGCGCAGCATTGGTCGGGTAAACCATGTTGGAAAAGCCGTCACCAAAACAGTAGGCGCTTACTGCAATCTGGCGGTTCACACCCACCAGATCGGCCAGTGGCATGATGATCGGGATCAGCAGAAAGGCTTTAGCCGAACCAGAAGTAATGAACAGTTCCAGGACAAGGGTCGTACCGTAAATAAGGAGCGATGAGATAAACGGGCTCGTGCCGATAAAGGCAGTACTGGCCCAATGCAGGATGGTATCGAGGATGCCACCACTCGTGATGATGTAATAGACACTGGCAGCCATCATCAGGAGTGGGATGGCCGGCGCAATACCAATAAATCCATCCCAGGCAGCTTTCCAGGTATTCTTGCCGGCACCCGAAATCAAGCCAGCACCAATACCACCAATCACGAATAAAAGCCCGGTCAATGGCAGGGCAATTTCTCTCAAGAGGGGAATGACCGGCAGGGCCACCAGCACAACCAGGATAAGGGCAAAGAAGATCCCAAGGAAAATAGCAGCTCGACGCATGCGTGGGTTGGTATCCAATGAGTCGTCAACCTTGAAATCACCAAGTTTGATTTTTTCTGCTTGATCTTCCTGATACACCGGGGAGGTTTCGGGGTTTCGATCGATTTTGCGGGCGTATAAAATCAGGAAAGCGGCCAGGATCGGGAAAACCATAATGAACAAGATCAGACGCGGAAGTGCGCCTCAGTAAAGTGGCAACCCGGCCAGTTTTTGAGCAATACCAATCGTGAAAGGATTAAAAATGGCAGTGGAAAAGCCAACATTGGTAGCCAGAACTGACATACCCAATCCAGTAAGGGAGTCCCATCCGAGGTAATAGGCGAGCCCGATCATGAGCGGAACGAGCGGGATGACTTCTTCAAAGATACCAAAGAAAGATCCCAATGCCATGAAAAAAAAGGTGACGATCACCAAAAGGTGATACTTGCGTCCGCCAAATTTACGGACAATGCGCGATATAACAGCCTGCAGGATGCCACTCTGATCCATCACCCCAAAAGCCGTCCCAACCAGAACAATGAATAAGATGATCGGAAGAACCTTGGACAGACCATCCTCTGTAAACAGGACCTCAACGGGAGCCGTGAACCAACGCCACACCGGATAATCCGGCGGTTCGATGTATACAAATGAGGTCGGATCGATAACTTCACGACCATCCACCTCACTGCGGGCATATTGCCCGGCTGGGATCAATCGAGTAAGTATCCCCGCCACCATCATTAATATAAAGATGATGATGACCGCCTGTAGGAAAGCCTTCCTGCTGATCTGTGCACCTGATCGGGTGTCTGGCATGCTGGACCTCGGTAGAAATGTAATCAATCCCGCATATGGAATAAACGAATTATACGCGATAGACCGCCATTCCAATCCGGTGTTCAATGCCTGCCGGGTTTTCCAAACACCCGGTTTTGAATTACAATCCACATGTAATTCAATGTTTATAACAATTACTTGTCTATACAAATGTACAAATGTACCAGGCATTCAGGAAGGATGATAGATGGGAATTCGCAGTGATGCAGTCTCCAGTGCACGAGGTGACCGACCGTTTGACCTGGCCATTCGCAACATCCGGTTGGTGAATGTGTTGACCCGGGAGATCTATCCCGCTGATATCGGGATTACCGGCGGACAGATCGCCTCTGTACTCCCTGCCGGGGTAAATCCTTTTTCAGCAGAGCGTGAGATCGAAGGGGACGGTTTGTGGGCGGCACCTGGCTTCATCGATGGGCATGTCCATAATGAATCCAGCATGTGTACTCCCGCCGCCTGGGCGGAAGTCATCCTGCCGCATGGCGCGACCAGCGTGGTTACCGACCCGCATGAGATCGCCAATGTGCTGGGATTGCGTGGGGTCAGGTATATGCTGGATGCCAGCCGTGACCTCCCATTACGATACTTCATCACAGCACCATCCTGTGTGCCATCCGTTCCCAAGCTCGAGACGTCTGGAGCTGTATTTGGCGAGCAGGAGATGCGCGAAATGTTAACCTGGGAGCGTGTAATCGCTGTTGGGGAAGCCATGGACTTCATTGGCTTGTCGAACCAGAGCGGAACGATCACATCCATCGTGGATGCCGGCCAAGTCGCCGGTGTTCCCATTGAAGGTCATGGTCCAGGCCTGACCGGCTGCTTGTTACAGGCCTATCTTTCGGCTGCCGGGCCCCGCTGTTCGGACCATGAATCGCTTGATTCAGTGAACATGCTGGAAAAAGCAAGGACGGGCACCATGGTCTACGCACGGGTGTCCTCCTTCCTGGATGCTGCCAGAGAATTGGCGGAAGCCATCAACAATATCCCGGATCCACGCATGTTCGGGTTATGCACCGATGACCTGCATCCGGGATTCCTTCTAGAGAAAGGGCACCTGGATCATGGTATGCGCACACTGATCGCTGCCGGGGTTGACCCATTGACGGTCTACCAGATGGCCAGCATCAATGTTGCAGGGCACTATGGCTTGTGGGGATTGGGTGCGATCGCACCTGGCTGGTTGGCAGATATCGTCCTGTTGGAAGACCTGGAGAAAGTCCAGGTCAAGCACGTGATCACCGGTGGCAGAATACGGGTATGGGAGGGGCAACTCATGGAGCCCGTTCGACAACCAATAGCACCGCTGCTGGAAAACACGGTCAGGATACCGGCCGGCCTGAACAGGGGGGATTTCACACCCCGCGCCACTCAGGATGGCATCCGCCATTTTCATGCCATGGACCTCAGCAATGTGACCGATACACGGCTGACCACGGTTGAACTAATGGTTGAAAATGGGCAGGTGAAATTCCCTCTGCCTGAGGGTATCGCCCTGGCTGCGGTCCTAGGCCGGCATGGCCAGGCGCAAGCGCCCAGCCTTTCATTTATAACCGGATTCCCGATCCAACAAGGCGTCATCGCGAGCACAGTCAGCCATGACAGCCACAACCTGGTGATGATCGGCCGGCATCCGGATGATCTGCTGGTGGCCGCCAAAAGCCTGGAGCAGATGGGCGGTGGTCTGGTATTCGTAAGTCAAGGGAACATGATTGCCAAGCTGCCTTTACCGGTCGCAGGGTTATTGAGTCCGCTTTCACTATCGGAGATAGCCACCCAGGAAACCACCTTGAAAACTGCTCTAACATCTTATGGATTATCCCCAGATTCGACTGCCATTCTGCTCTTTATGACACTGCCGGTCCTCCCCCGGGTGCGCCTGACCGATCACGGTTTGGTGGATGTGCTGGTCCAACAAATCATCCCGCTGGAAACCGTGTAATCCTTTATCTCAATCCCTGACATTCCTCTTTTTATAACAATAGCGGTTGTCTCAGGTTACCAACCGAAAATTATATTGTTAACTGATTGTAATCCTCCAAATATTGACCATGCGAATGAGACTGAGTAGACTCTATTCCAGACATCTATTTATAGAAAAAGAGGGTTATTAAATTTTAGTGGTTCTTGAAAGTGTTCTGAAAGTAACATCAATCGTCATAGCCTCAGCGACAGTCCTCAGTATTGGAGGACCATCTCTGATGGAGATGGTATCCACCGCGGCCCCCTTCTTCGGTAAAAATGCCGACCGCTCAGCAGACTCCATTGGTCTTCCCTATGAAAACGTTACGTTTAATACGCAAGACGGCATTACCTTGCGGGGCTGGTATTTTCCGTCTGAGATACCAGATGCACCCGCCATCCTGTATGCCCCTGCCACGGCGAAGGATCAACGTTCGGGGTTATCCCTCGTGAGTCCCCTGCATATGGCAGGCTTCAATGTGTTACTGTTCAGTTATCGTGGTCATGGACAGAGTGATGGGAATCCGATCGGCTTCAGCTACGGCGCCCATGAAAGTGTGGATGTAGATGGGGCTGTCAGTTATTTGCGTGATGTGCAACAGGTATCCGCAGTGGGTGCCATCGGTCACTCTGCCGGCTCAGTCGCGATCATCCTGAGCGCTGCACGTAACCCTGGAATTAATGTGGTGGTGGCCGCTTCCCCCTATGCCAGTGTGGAAGAAATTTGGCATACCAATAAACCGGGCTTCATACCCACTCCCATGTTTGACTATATCATGCGAACCTCGGAGTTACGCAAGGATTTTGAGCGTGATGAAGTTCGCCCTGTGGACGTGATTGGTCGCATCTCACCCCGCCCCATTCTAATCCTGCATGGCTCTGCTGATCGACGCATCACTGTAGAACAAGCGCAGTTGTTGTTTGATCAGGCTGTCGAGCCTAAAGTGTTCTGGTTACTCCCGGGTCTTTCGCATGCAGAGGTGCGCTCGGTAGGCATGGAAAATAACATCTCAGGTATTATCCAATTCCTGAATCAGGCGTTTGCTACCCAACTCGAAATACCTCCAACAAACTGATCCCCACTTTATCAGTTAATCCCTCTGCCAACCTTCCGGCCAATCATTGAAATTGCCGGACGGTACTACATTAATAAGCAGGGTATATAGATAATCATCCGGAAAGTCATTGATTCGTATGGCCCAGGTTTCATTTCTTAAAGTTGCCTGCCAGGGCAAACTCAGGTTTCCTGTTCGCATCCAGGTCAGACTCTGATGCAAGTAATAGCCGAGTACCGGGTCTACCAACAGCCCTCTTTTTTTCAAAGCATCCATCTCAAGCCAGGCCTCAGGCCGGTGCCGTCCCCATGACACAACTGCCAGGTATGCATTTTCATCCGTGTAGCCTGACTGCCGCGCTTCAGCCCAAAGTCGCCTTAACGATGGCCCATAACCATGAGGCTGCTCCAGTAATGTCACATCCAGGCCACTCACCGGATTCTGAATGGCCATATCAAACAACCAACGCATATCTTTGTCCCAAGCTGGAACTTCGTTCGAGCGGCTGTCCCGATCCAACAGTAAGGCATTCAATGCCTCCATTCCTTTTATGTCTGCCAAACGGCCATAATTCCCCTTGATAGTTTCCAACCGGCGGTGATACCGCCCCGACCATTCTGCAAATAGCATGACATTAAAGATGACAGCTTCTGGTTTAAAATCAGCCCCTTTCGGGTCCTTGCCACGTAAATCCATCTCGATCATCCGTCGGTATTGCTCAAAAGCTGCCTGGTTGCTTAAAAGATTCGTCTCCGCCAATGCCTCCTCGTGGGGCAATACTTCGCCAGCCATATCCGGTATGAGCATGGACCGGCGTAACGAATCAACTACCTGCAAATCAAATTTGGTCAAGAGCCTGACCTGTTCAAGGAGTTTGAGCTGTTTCTTGAGTTCTCTGCGCACAGCGCCCATCTGCCATAAGTGAGGCTGCACTTCAGGATCAAGCGACCAATCCTGATTGACCGCTTCGAAACCAGACATGAGCGCCTGGATTGCATGACGTATGTTATTCCCCGTCTTGCAGCATTCAACCGCACCATCGAGGATCGTGCATGCGACGAGTGCTTCGATGGCATCGAAATCATCCATATGAGGGGTTACTTCGTGGATCTGGCGAATATACCGCGAGCGGTCGCTTCCGGATAATTCCGGAGATTTGAGTAAGTGCAACCAGACAGCATCCAGGCAGTGATGTAAACTGGATGCATCCCCCCATTTCTCGGTTTTTGAAAAAGCATCATATGCAGGTAACCAGCGCTCGGCCATGGCAGCCGCCAGAGCCAGACGTTGCTCGGGCGTCCAATGTTCGATCGTTTCCCCCAGGTACATTTCAAAGTCGTCCAATGTATTGATCTTTTGCGTCATCACCAAATTAGCTTCTTTTCCCCGAGTTCTCAGCGGGCTGTCGACTGATCCAGTCTTGATGGGACTTGATATCCCGGTCCAGGATCAAGCGCCGGAGCAATACCTGCCGCCGGTCCACCCGGTCAGCGGGTAGCGGTCTGCCATTCGCCTCTACCCGCTTGATGACCATGATAGTCAACATGAAGATCGTTCCCCATACAACCGCCACTGTGCCATCCAGATAATAAGCCAGGATCGGCAATGTCGCCATGCTGAAAAGTGCAAATGGGGGAGAATCATTAAAAATGAAATAACCTATTGCCAGGGGAATTAACAACCAGGGGATCCCCCATGGAAAGACTACCAGCAACAAGCCGACGAAGGTGCTCAGACCACGTCCACCGGTGAAATGGAGAAAGATCGGCCAGTTATGACCGACTGCGGCCGCAAGACCGCTGGCTACCGCCACGCCCATTCCCAAATTCAATTGAAGCGCAAACCAGGCAGGCAAGGCGGCTTTGGCTACATCAAAAAGACCAACCGGAACGATCGCCCAACGTGCCACGTGTTCATAGACCATCGAACCGCTCACGGTCCCACTGCCATATTGACGTAGATCACGCCCCCGAAGCAGGCGTCCCACCAGATAAGCGGTAGGTATCGAACCCAACAGGTAACCCACCAGAATCATAGTAATAGAAGAGAAACTGAGCGTCATAATGCAACCTTTACGAGCACAGATCGTTAATTTACATTATACGGGTCTTTATAGGCTGGTGGTTATGACATACCTTGCTTGACAGCCCTCTCCAACGACCTATAATGAAATAAACAAATATAACAATCATCTATATAACCCCAGACGGGATGGTTTGGAACATGACTGCGCAAAAACAAAAATTTCAGCCAGTGCGGGTGATTACCGATAGTGTCGCGCAGGTTCCAGAGGACCAGGCTCAAGAACTGGGGGTCGGGGTGGTGCCATTCACCGTGACGATTCAAGGAATTTCATACAAGGATGGGGTGGATTTACATCCTGCCGAATTATACCAACGCATGCGGATCGAAAAGGTTATCCCAAAAACTGCCGCATCATCACCTGGGCAGTATCTCCTGCCGATGAAAAGTGCCATTGACCAGGGTGCCAAGTCAATTATCTTCGTTGTGGTCTCTTCTAATCTGAGCGGTTCCATAAATGTTGCCAGGGGGGCAGCCGATATCATCAGAGAGGAATATCCAGATGTGTCGATTGAAGTATTTGATTCGAAAACCGCAGCCATTGCGGAAGGATATATTGCCATCCAGGCTGCCCGGGCCGCAAGGGAAGGCAAAGACCTGACCGGGGTGATCCAGGTGGCACAGGCTGCTGCAAAACGGGTGGGGATCGTGGTTTCTTTTGACAGTCTGGAGTATCTAGCTCTTGGCGGTAGAATTGGGAAAGCAGCTTACTTGCTGGGTAATTTGATCGATATTAAACCAATCATTACGCTGGATGAAGATGGATTTGTCGACCCCATCGGCAAAGTCCTAGGGAATCAGAGAGCTTTTGAAACCATTATCGAACATGTCCGAAAGAAGACTGCCGGTTGCAGACGACTCACATTGGCTTTAATGGATGCGGATGCGGCAGACAGGGTGGAAGAACTCAAGCGGCTGGCTATCGAACGGTTAAATCCGAATGAAATGATCCAGACCACCATAACCCCGGTAATGGGCGCGCATACGGGTCCAGGTTTGGTTGGTCTGGGTTACTACTACGAATAAATCAAAAAGGAATGGTCGATGCGTTAAGCGGTATGGGGGACCATTCGCTGATTACTTATTCAAATATTGTTATTCTTCGGATCGCGAGGTGTTCAGGTATATCCCAAATAATCCATTGGACCTTTTAATAAGGTAAAATCCTCCATGCCCATCGAATACCTTTTTCTTATAGACTTACCAGGTAGATTCATCAAGCGTTCCTACATATCAAAAACAAGCAATCTAAGCATTCTTTATGGAAAATAAAACGCTTGCGATCGAAAAAAAAGATCTGCGAACAATTGCAAGGTCAGATGTCTTAATCCTGGCAATATTTTTTCTTTTCGCGTTTATATTGATCTTTCTCGTGAACCTACCTTGGAGTCCTCGTTATTATTCCATGTCTGTTGATAATGGGATATACGCGCTTGGCGGCAAATTAATCACACAAGGGCAAATTCCATATCTGGATTACTGGGATAACATACCCCCGGCTATCAATTATATTAATGCTTTGACTTTTATCTTATCCGGCCCAACACCCTGGGCGGTGTGGTGGTTGAATATCATCTGGTTATCCATCACAGCAAGTCTGATCTGTGCATTCGTCCGAAAACTAGCGGGGTTCATCCCAGCTTTACTTGCCGTGACATTCCTCATTTTCCTGGTAATGGATGGCAATCTGTTTTCTGGCGGGGATATGACTGAATTTTTCAGCCTTGTTCCGCAGATTCTGGCCGTTTGGGCTCTTTATAACTATTTACAATTCAAGCAAACCAGATGGGTGGTGGTTATTGGGGTACTGACCGCATTGGCTTTCCTAACCAAGCAGACTGCCATTGGCCTGGGATTATCATCTATTGCTGTGATCGTCGGAATCGACCTTCTGAAGCATGATTGGCGAAAAGCTGTAAAAAATAGTATCATTTTTTTAGCTTCATTTGTTGCTTTGATATCTCTGGCCTTGTCATATTGGGCCATTAATGGGGCCTTAAAAGATTTTTTTGATCAAGTGATCCTTTTTAATGTTTTCTATACACGTGGTGGCATTTCAATCGACAGGCTCCTTCTAGTTATGCAGACGCTGGTCACAGAACGTCCCTTTATGTACCTTGTTCCGCTTGTCATCATCTCATATATTGTCCTCATTCTCGCATATTTTAAAAAGGCGGGCACACCTGTCACTCGGAAACAACAGGAATCAGACACACTTCTTACTCCTCCAAAGCTTACATTGTTGAGCGCCTTCCTGGGATTGCCAATTGGCATCTTTTTTATTGCCACAAGTGTCTACAATTATTTCCATTACTACACCCTATTAATTCCATCAGTGATATTGATTCTTATCTTTCTTATCAGTAATATCATTAAATTAATTAATGACCATCACAAGCCGGCCGGTTTCATCCTTGGGTTAATGGTCATTATAGTTGGCTCAGTTTGGCTGGTGGATTCTATTCGATCTGAGTTTCCGAAAACCGATGCTCTTGCCAGTCTCACTTTACCTTTATATGGGGATTATCCACTTGATGAAATGGAAAGATATATCGTCAATCATACCGAACCAGGTGACCCGGTATTGATCTGGGATATGCACACGGAGATCTATTTCAGAACCAATACAAATGCCCCCTCCCGTTTTATAAATCCCATGCCCCTGCTTTCAGCCAATGGAAATGAAACCAGCAATTTTGATTTGTTTATGCAAGATATTGTAAATCATCAACCGAAATTGATCCTCACGCGCGGATCCAATTCATCGGAAGTACCCTATTTTGATGTTCCCGATGAAAGAATTTGTCCGATTTGCCTTTTGGAAGTCCAATCTGGCTTGCGGTCATTCAGATCGTATGTGTACGCTCATTATGCTATTGAGAAATACATTAATGAGTGGGTCATATATAAATGGATACAATGATAATATCCATTAATGTCGCTCCCACAAGAATATAATAATGAACGCATCCCAATCCGGATACTAATCACACAGAGGTCATCCATGCAAACTGTCATCGAACGCTTCCTGCGCTATGTCAAGATCGACACACAATCAGTTGAGAATATCGATAAACACCCCACCACTGAAAAGCAATTCAATTTAGCAAAACTGGTGGCTGAGGAGTTAAAAAACCTTGGCATGCAGGAGATCATTATGGATGAACATGGTATTGTCACAGCAACTTTGCCTTCCAACGTCGACTATACCGTTCCGGTTATGGGATTGTTGGCTCATATGGATACCAGCTCGGGTATGTCCGGGGAAGATGTCAACCCCCAATTGGTTGAAAATTATGATGGCGAAGATATTGTTCTTGATCAGCAATCTGGCACCATCTTATCCCCACGTGAATTCCCAGAGCTAAAAAAGTATATTGGAAAAACCTTGATCACCACAGATGGCAAGACCCTGCTGGGTGCGGATGATAAGGCCGGTGTAGCCGAGATCATGGCCGCACTCGAATATCTGACGATCCATCCGGATGTCAAACACGGGAAGCTACGCATCGCTTTTACGACCGACGAGGAAACCGGAACGGGTGTGGATGTTTTCGACCTGAAAGGTTTTTCGGCCGATTATGCCTACACAGTTGATGGCGGGGAACTTGGGGAATTGGAATATGAGAACTTCAATGCCGCGTACGCACAAGTCCACTTCAAAGGCCGCAGCGTTCACCCCGGGGATGCCAAGGACAAGATGATCAATGCCGCTCTGGTGGCAATGGAGTTTAATGCCTTACTGCCAGTACCGGAACGCCCTGAATACACGGCTGGATACGAAGGCTTCTTTCATATGATGCATGTCACTGGTAGTATTGAGGAAGCCACGCTATCGTATATCATTCGAGACCATAACGCGGAGAAGTTCAAAATCCGATGCGAATTGATAGAAAAATCCGCCGAATGGCTGAACCAGCGCTACGGTGATGGAACGGTATCAGTCGAGCTCAAGGAACAATATCGTAATATGCGCGAGAAGATCGAGCCGGTCATGTGGGTATTGGATATGGCCAAGGAAGCCATGCAAGCAGTTGGTGTCACCCCCATCACCAAACCGATCCGGGGTGGGACGGATGGGGCGCGTTTATCCTGGATGGGACTGCCCACCCCCAACCTGTTCACTGGCGGGATGAATTACCATGGACGGTATGAATGCATCCCGACCTTCGCGATGGAAAAGGCGGCGGAGGTCCTGGTCAAGCTGGTGGAACTAGGGGCTCATCGTAATTGAATCCTTGCCTTGTAATTGGCAATATAAGAGGCGATGTCGCATGACATCGCCTCTTTGTTTCTTTCAACAATAATCAAGGTTTACGCACAAACGGAAGAAAAGCTGCAACCGGATACGCCTCAAGAGCTCCTATATCACAATCAGCGATGCCATCTCCATTACCATCCAGCGGGCGGGCGATGCCGCGTTGGTCCATCTCCAGAGTGTAGGAGTTATCACCCCCATCAATTGCAGGGCTACCTCTTAACAATGCAACCGTATCGGTATAACCACCGTTATCCGTCAAGATACCAGCAAGCAATGGGTTCGTAACGGTAAAACCGGATCCGCAGCTGGGATCCGTGCTGATATTACTAACGCTTGTATTAACCCCTTCTTTACAGGCTGAGCCAGCGCCCTCGACAGCCAGGATAGAATTGTATACATAGGTTGTACACAGGTCACAGGTGGAATCCAATGCCAATCCTGACCCACCACCGCCGACGAGGTAATTTCCGTACACCGTGGCATGGTACATCGTCAATATTCCATTATTCCACATCATGATTCCCGGCCCATCAGCAACAGATGAGTTGTCATAAATCGTGACATTATAAAGAATGGTTTGATCATTCCCAAATAGACCTCCTCCGTTATTGGCAGCATAGTTGAAGGCGATGGTTGAACGATATATTCGTACATAGGATCCCACATCCGTGTAAATACCTCCCCCAGATCCGTAAATGCCATTTTCCATAACGGTGGATTCTATTATATCCATCTCACCTCTGGCCCATATGCCACCGCCGGCCACACTGGATATAATATGATTATCCGTGACCACTACACGATAAAGGCTGACATAACTGCTGGAACTACTACTTTGATAAATACCTGCACCTCCCGGTGATGAAGTGATCCTTCCATATTGAATTGTAAGATTTGAAATTGAAACGTCACCGGGAACATTGATTTCTATAACGCGGTCAATGCCATTATCGGGGGTGTTCCCTGCCTGGATAATCGTCTTACCGACTCCCGCACCCTCAATGACCACGGGGGCGGTTATATCCAAATCTCCATAGGATTCGTCATATCCGGTACTCGATGTTACAGTCAATGTGAATACCCCCACCGGAATATAGATCACATCGGTCTCTGAATATGTAGAATTGGATAAAATGATCGCGCCACGCAATGAGCAGTCATTGGCTGCCACGGTACATGCTTGATATCCTGCTGCATTTGAGTCAACCGTGGTATCCACGTTGTATGTCATCATCGGCGCCAGCAATCCGGGATATGGGACCATGCCGGTAACAAGTAGAGAGAGCATCGTGGAAATAATTAATGCAAAGAATAGCCTTTTCATGTGACCTCCCAATTACTTGGCTGTGATGAATCTGCGGGGATTTGTGAATTACAATTCATATTATACAGAGCAATTTCACAAATACAATAAAACAGGCGTTCTGCTTAACGGACGTCTGTTATTTCAATTCAAAGCGGTTATCAGATTGCCACCTGCTCCCATTCAGCCATCAATTTTTCCAACTCCGCCTGTGCCTTTGCGATTTGCCAGCCCAATTTCTGGCTGCGCTCAAAATCCGTTCCGCTTCTTTGAAGGTCTTCCGATAACTCGCGGATCGCCTGCTCCTGGGCGCGGATGCGCTCTTCGAGTTGCGCCATGGCCTCTTCACGCTTGCGGGTTTTATGGCTGTTATCGCGAGCCTGGGGTCGCGGGTTGAGCAAGAGCTGTCGTATCGGACCCCCGTCAGCGGAAGCCTGACCACGCAGGACATATTCCTGGTAATTTCCCAAGAAAAGGGTCATCTGACCAGACTTCAACTCCCAGATCTGGGTAGCCAGGCGGGCGATCAGGTATCGATCATGTGAGACCAACAGGATGGTGCCGTTGTAGCCTTCCAGAACAGCCTGCAGCGCCTCCTGAGCCGGAATGTCCATATGATTAGTGGGTTCATCCAGCAACAGCAGGTTGGCACCTTCCAATGCCAGGATGGCCAGTGCCAGTCGGGCACGCTCACCACCCGACAGGGCGCTCACCGGTTTCAAAACATCATCGCCGCGGAAAAGGTACAGAGCCAGGTGCGAACGGGCTGCTTCATTTTCAAGAGTCTTACGGGCTGTAATCTCCTCCAGCACAGTGCGTTTTGGCTGCAGGTGATCCTGCACCTGGGCGAAGTAACCGATCACCAGGCTGGCACCCAGTTGGACCTCACCGGAGAGCGGTGGCAGTTGTCCAAGCAGAACCTTAAGAAAGGTGGTCTTGCCAGCCCCATTCGGGCCGATCAAAGCCGCACATTCACCTCGCTTCAACACCAACTTCGAGACCGTGAAAAGTGGGTGACCCGGGTAGCCTATGACAGCCTGCTCAGCCTGCAGAACCAGGTTACCACTGGTTTTATCAATTGCCAACCTTGGCCTGATGGCTGGCGGCTTGTTGCCCTCCAGTGTGATGGCATTCACGGCGCGTATAGCCTCAACCACATCCAGCGGGCGTTCAACGTGCAAGCCTGATTCTGACCACTTCTTACCATTGCGAAGGGCCATAATGCCCTGATTTTGGACGATGGCAATATCCCGGGACAGGCGACGCAGCAAGCCCAGCGCGCGGGCGTGCGTGCTGGCACGCACCCAGTTCTTCTGGATAAAATCGACTTCCTTCAAGAGGCGCTCTTTCTCCTCTTTATAGACTTTCTCAATATAATCCCAGCGTTCCTGGCGTTGCAGCAGGTAGGCACTGTAATTCCCGGAATATGTCTCAATTCCACGCCGGCTCATCTCCCAGGTGGTGGTTGTAACACTATCCAGGAAGTAACGATCATGGCTGACGATCAGGCAGGCACCACGCCACTCCTTAAGCGTGCTCTCCAGCCAGGCGACCGTTTCGATATCCAGATGGTTGGTAGGTTCATCCAGGATAAGCAAATCCGGCTTTTCCAGAAGCAAACGAGCCAGCAGCAAGCGGGTTTTCTGACCTCCACTCAGATGGCCGATCGGCATCTGCCAGGTGTTCTTGCCAAGACCCAACCCGGTCAATGTGCGTTGGATACTAACCTCGTAATCGTATCCTCCATCCTCGGCAAAGGCGTGTTGCAAACCGCCATATTTTTCCATCAAGACCGCGTCATTCTCCCCCGCTGCCATGCGGGCTTCCAGAGCGGAAAGCTGTTCCTGACGGGCTTGCATTCCGGTGAAAACGGTCAGCATCTCGGCATATACCGTGCCCTGGCGATCGCTGAAGGCATCCACGGCTTCCTGGCGGAGGTAGCCCAACCGCTGGCTACGAGCCATATGGATCTTGCCACTGGTGGGCTGGCTTAATCCTGATAAGACCAACAGCAAGGATGTCTTTCCGATGCCATTTGGACCGATCAACCCTATGCGACTGTCCTTGGCGATAGAGACCGAGATACCTTTGAACAGGTCAAAATCACCAAAAGTAAGACAAAGATTTTCAGCAGATAAAACAGACATAAGGACCTCAATACGTTATACCAAAAAACCAGCCGGCGGTGAACCCGCGGCTGGTTTGAAAATAAAAACCGCGGGGAAGAGCACGCCGCGGTTTATGATGATTCCATAGATCGCAGATTAACTGCAGGCGCACTCCGACAAGGACTCGTTGGAGACGCTGGTTGTGAGGCTCAAATTAATGAAAGTGAAATATCCTATATGACACATCATTTCATCCAATACAGACACCGGAGTTTATCACAATCTCCCGGTGACTGTCAAACACTGGATGTATAATCGAATGAATATTCCAATCAGCAGACAGGTAATTAATCATGATCCAAATAGAAAAAACCTCTTATCATAACTGGCAGAACTGTTATCAAGCCAGCAACTCCCACCTCTCGATGACCATTACCGCAGATGTTGGTCCGCGCATCCTTCATTTCGGGATTCCGGGGCGACCCAATATTCTATATGAGGATGATAATCAGCTTGGTTTGACCGGCGGGGATGAGTGGCGAGCTTATGGCGGGCATCGCTTCTGGATCGCGCCGGAAAATGATCGTACTTATTTCCCAGACAACCACCCGGTTGAAGTCGATAAACAACCAGATGGTTTGCTCCTTATACCCCCATTGGAAGATTCGACTGGTTTTCAAAAAACCATCCAGATCAAGTTTTTCCCCAATTACCCCCATGCAAAGATCATTCATACATTGAGTAACCGGTCCAATCACCCGTCATCAGCCGCACCGTGGGCATTAACCGTCATGACTTCCGGTGGGGTGGCGATTCTGCCACATAGCCCGCGCAGCGATTGGCCGGGAAAGTTGACCGCGCAAAATACTCTCTCCCTGTGGTCCTACACAGACTTGTCGGATCCTCGCTGGATGCTGGGACAGCGTTACATCCTTCTGCGTCAGACCAGTGATGACTTGAAACCGCAAAAGATCGGTATGTTCAATACAGAAGGTTGGGTGGCTTACTTTGTGAACGGGCTCCTATTCATCAAATTCTATCCAACCACTCCAGATTGTGGCTATCCGGATTTAAACTCCAATCTCGAGACCTGGACGAATAACGCCTTCCTCGAACTCGAAAGTCTGGGTCCGCTGGTCCAGATGCGGCCAGATCAAACCATCACGCATGTGGAAGACTGGTTCCTCTTCAGTGATATTCCGGAAATTAAAACAGAGACTGATGTGGATCAATCCGTCCTGCCATTGGTGGCACAGTGCCAGTCTGTACTGGCGTCGACTTGAAAAATGGTCGACTTTATCCCACCTGGAATAACTCACACGGATGACTGATCAACCGGTTCAAGCTATCACAGTTGACGAACATGCCTCGCGCCTGGGCAGGTTGATCATCGATGAGATTATTTACGCTTTCGGGGGAAAACGTAATGGCTGGTTGCAGAAACTTGCCACGCCTTTATTGCGAAATCCCGCTCGACATTTTGGCTATATAGCCGCAGAGTTCTATGACCAGGTCAATCGACTGGGAGTCAGCCAGGGGGCGGCAGCCACTCTACCTCGCTTTAAGCACCAGGTTCAGGCGCGTGGAATCGAGCGCATACCAAAAGAAGGCCCCTTGTTATTGGTATCGAATCATCCAGGTGGACTAGACTCTCTTGGTATTGTTTCCTGTATACCCCGCAATGACTTGCGGGCTTTGGCGACTGATGTCAAGTTCTTACACCAGCTGGATTATTTAGAACGCTATTTATACTTTGTTGACTTCAAGTCCACCGGAGGTATGCTGGCCCTGCGTGATGCGATCAGGCACATGCAATCCAACGGAGCACTCTTACTTTTTGCGCATGGGGAAGTCGAACCGGAACCTGAAAGCTTCCCGGCTGCGCGCGATGAGATTGCCAGATGGTCACCCAGCATTGAGATCATCCTGCGAAAAGTGCCGGAAACACGACTTCAGATCTTGACGGTCAGCGGTGCCGTTCAAGCCCATTACCTGCGCCATCCACTCACCTTGATCCGCCGCGAACCTGCCCGCCGCCAGAAACTGGCTGAATTCCTACAGGTTATTGCTGCCATGCTTATACCAAGTGCGAAAACAACCTTCATCCATATCACTGCCGGAGCTCCAATCATGACCTTGGAAATGGACGAAGGTCGTTTAATGCCCGGTATCATTCAACGGGGTCAGTCCCAGATGGATGGACACCTGGAATGGGTTAAGTCCATCTCTACCAAAGCTTGATCGTGGACCACATGTATTGACAGTTAGTGTTAAGGAGATCAAATGAAACCAGCCTTGCTAGTGATCGATATTCAAAAAGCCTATTTCAGCCAGGCGACTCAGACATCACTCGATAAAGCGATCGAATATATTAATGTTGCCATCGACCTGTTCAGAGAAAAAGGATTACCGGTCATCTGCATACAACATATGGACAGTGAGGATGGCCACATCCCGGGAAATCCGGGATATGATCTGCCAGAATCTCTTAAGATAAAACCGGGTGATCTTCATATCCACAAAGAATATGGCAGTGCATTCATAAAGACACCTCTGGCAGACGAATTGAAGAAAATGGGTGTGGATACTCTCATCCTGACCGGGTTTTGTGCTGAATACTGCGTACTATCCACCTACCGGGGTGCCGAGGGATATGATCTGACTCCCATCCTTTTGAGGAATTCACTGGCCAGCCCTTCCACCAAGAATATCCGTTTTGTTGAAAGCATCAATGACGTGATCTCGCTTGGCGCCCTGGATAAGCTGCTTCCTTGAAAGATCCGATCGTACTGATCCCAGCTCACAACGAGAGCAGGCATATTGCTGCTGTGGTCGGCACTGCTTTAAAACATATGGCCGTCCTGGTTGTGGATGATGGATCCACGGATGATACCGCCAACCTTGCGCGGACTGCCGGCGCCGAGGTCATTCGTCAAACGCCAAGCCAGGGCAAGGGAACCGCATTGCTGACCGGATTCCGGCGCATCTTGCAGGGTAATTATCCGGCGGTGATCACCCTGGATGGCGACGGACAGCACGACCCTGCAGAGATTCCTGCTTTCCTGGCTGCCTGGAGAGAGCAACCGGCTGGACTCATTATCGGTCGGCGTGACTTCTCCCGCATGCCCTTGATACGCAGGCTGGCCAACACATTCGGGGGTATGCTATTTTCCCTGGCTGTTGGGCATCACATTACCGACAACCAATCCGGTTACCGTCTGATCAGCCGCCAACTCATGCAATTCATGCTGCAGGATGATGAACCCGGATTTGAGTTTGAGGTTGACATGGTCGTCTTGGCTTTAAAGCATAAGGTTGGACTCACCTGGATTCCGATCAAAACTATTTACACAGGCGGTTCAAGTCATATTAAACCCCTGCCGCATCTTTATAATTTTCTGCGGGTGTGTTTAAAAGCACATATCGCCATTCGCAATAGTTGAACGACTTATCTTAAATTGTCGACTTTATCATCGGGGGTTCCCGGTGTAAAATTGAGGAGAACTCCAGCTGTATCAACCCGGAGTGGGATGGTTTGAATGTCGAAGAATAATGAATCCAAGCAAAAAGAAAATTCTCAAAAACGCAGTGGGTCCTGGATCCTGTTAGGCTTGTTTGCGGCGACTTTATTGTTGGTGGTCGGGCTTTCTGCCCTTTCCCTTAAATATCTTGCACCTAAACCGACTGTCGAATCGGAGGAACTTCAGGATGCTGCAGACGCTACACTCGCAGTTATTGTGCCTGTGTACGTGGATGAAACCGTCAATGCGATTGTACCTGGAATCGTTAACGGAACACTGACAGCCAGCGTCCCAACTGCAGCCCCTATTCCACCGACACCCACTCAACCTGTGATACCTTGTGATTTTGCCGGTTTCGTATCTGATGGGGCTTTGCCAGATGGCAGTCACTTGAATACCAACACACCCTTTACCAAGGTCTGGACCATTCGCAATATGGGGACCTGCACCTGGGCTGAGGATTACGCGCTGGTCTACTCGGAGGGAGAGCTCATGGCAGGCAAATCACCTTTGAGCATAGGCCGGGAACTTTCTCCGGGTGATTCCTTTGAGATCAGCGCCAACCTGGTCGCACCTGCAACCAGCGGCTTGTATTCCAGCCAATGGCTGTTGCAAAACAGTGCCGGTGAAGTCTTTGGAGTATCCCCAGATGGCGAGCCGTTATCGCTTTACATATCGGTAGGCACACATGAAAGCATCGCATTGGATCTCACTAAAAACGCCTGCCAGGCTGAATGGGCAAGCGCCACAGGGAGTGTGGATTGTCCGGAAGCGGAGGATATAACCGGTGGAGCTGTCAATCCGGTTGAAGCCGCTACCGGTGAGGCAGGTATGGAATTTTACCAACCAGTGCTTGAGGTAGTACCCAATGAAGGTCCGAACGGTGTAATTATGGGGACCTATGGATTATTGCAGATTCAGCCAGGTGACAGCTTTCACGCCATCATCGCTTGTGCGGATAACCAGCCGGATTGTTCACTTGCCTTCGAGTTAAAGTATGACCCGGGTGATCATCACCTTGTATCGGTAAGGCGCTGGGTGGAGGTAACCGATGGAGCCCATCAAAAAGTGGTCATTGACTTAAGCGCTCTGGCCGGCCAAAGCATTCGGTTGATTCTGTCTGTGTCATCACAGAATGACACCGCAAATGATAACAAGGGTTTATGGATATCACCGTTAATTCTAAGAAGTGTAAAGTAGAATTTGAGGAGTAAAGAATGAGGTTCTTTCTTCGCTGGGTATTTACAACCATCGCCGTGGCCGTTGCGGTTTGGCTCACACCGGGCATTACCCCTGTTGGTAACTGGGTCATTGCTGTCATTGTAACAGCCATCATCCTTGGGTTGATCAACGCGCTCATTCGGCCGATCATGAAGTTCTTCTCTTGTGGGTTGATCGTGGTAACACTTGGTTTTTTTACATTGGTAATCAATGCACTTTGCCTATGGCTGGCATCCTACATTTCTATGGAATGGTTCAACAATGGATTCAGGATAGAAAATTTCTTCGCGGCTTTCCTCGCATCCATTATTATCAGTGTGGTCTCCTTCCTGCTCTCTTTCCTACTGCCTGACAAAGGTAAGAACGGGGGCAGAGCAGAGTAAGCTGAAATGGAAATCAAGAAGCAATCAACCAAACAAGATACAAACTGGAGGTTAATAAGATGACACCCATTCTGGTCCATTGGAAACGAATACTATTCGCAATTCCGTTGACAATTGCGATGTTGGTCACCACCACATTCAGTGTATCTGCCCGTCCCATTTATTATGGTGACGGGGTACCTGCCGGAACGGTGATCCAATCGGATGTGTTCCTGACAGGAAATAATGTTGTCATCGATGGCGATGTGATTGGGGATGTCTTTGCGCTTGGAAATCATATCATTATCAACGGCACCATCGCAGGCAGCCTTGTGGCAGTCGCTCAAACCATCCGCATCAACGGAGAGGTCAACGGTACAACCTACACCGCATCGATCGCCTTTGAATTGGGATCCGGAGCGGCACTTGACCGCAACCTGTATTACGGTGGTCTAAGCTTTGCCACACGTAAAGAAAGTCTGATAAATCGCGACCTGACCGCCTTTAGCATGGGTGGCAGCATGGCCGGGCAGATAAACGGAAACGTGAATGCCGTGATCGGGCCGTATGAAATCCTTAAGTTGATCTTTAACGCATTGAAAGTCAATGTCCAACTGCCAGGCATGATCTATGATGAGTCTGAACTGCCTGAAGCTACCCCTGAAGCCCTTCCGTCAGAACAGCCAACCCTGGCACCCGCTTCACAACCCACTTCAGCCAGTGGCAGTTCAAGTTTTACCCAATCAGTTTTTCAACTGACACGCCTGCAGATCAGCACACCCATCGCCCGACCGCCCATCCAGTCGACGATTTCTGCATCGATCGTCGAATCCACGGCAGGTAGCTCGAGTACTGGAAGTGCAGCTCAAACAGGGCTTAACGTTGATTGGAAGATGATCAGTGATTGGTTCCTGGGAAGACTGCGCAGTCTGCTCGTGCTGGCCGTGTTCTGCCTGATTGCTTATTGGGCCATGCCGGAAATCATCGTCCGGGCTTCCGGTAAAATGCGCGAGAAACCCCTGGTGTGCCTGGGGACTGGCTTGGTTGGCACGCTGATCTCATTCAATGCCATTCTGGCGGCCATCCTTGTAGCTGCGATCATCGCTGCCATCGGATTCTGGCTTGTGTTCGCCACCGTGTGGGAATTAGGCATCTTCCTCTGGGCGGCCGGGTTATGCATGGTGGTATTGTTCATCATGCTGGTATGTTTCATAATCATATATGGGACCAAGGCGATCGTTGCCTACGCAATCGCCGGTATTGTCCTCAAGCGGGTGGAATTGAAAACCACAACTGCCAGGGTTCTGGCCATGTTGCTTGGCCTGATCATCTATGTCATTCTGGCAGGCTTGCCATACATCGGATGGGTGATCAGTATCCTGGCTACTGGTTTTGGCTTTGGTGCCGCCTGGTTGATTTATCGAGAGCAGCGTAAACTGGAGAAAAACTCAATAGATACTCTACACATCCCTGTAACGACCAATCCAGCCATCAAAGCAGCTACCAAACCGGTTGTCAAACCGGCTACCAATATGGTTACCAAGCCAGCTACCAAGCCGGCCGCCAAATCAGCTGCCAAACCGGCTACCAAAACGGCTACGAAACCGGCTACCAAACCAGCTACCAAGCCAGCTGCCAAACCAGCTGCCAAACCGGCTACCAAATTAGCTGCCAAACCGGTCAATAAAGTTGTATCAGGCGAATGAAAGACAACCATACCTGTTAAAGTGTATTTTCTTGGATTAAAATCGGGCTGCCGATGGCAGCCCGATTTTAATAAAGACCCTGCTGTCTCAGATGGGCTCTATGCCACCTGCTATAGACTTTGCAAAATTCCGCTCCCAGGTAGAGCACCTGAAACATGACAAAAACCCAGATTGTGATGACCAGGATCGAGCCGATGATGCCGTATATCAAACTGGTTCGAATATCGAAATAAAGCCGCAACAGGGTGCTCGCAGCTTCCCAAAGAACCGCCGCCAGTAAGGCGCCCAACCAAACATCCCGCCAGGCTAATCGGGTAGGCGGCAGATAGCGGTAGACAAACAGAGACACAATTGTCCCGAATACCATGCTCGCCAGCGGTTGAAGCTCAATAGCTTTGAGCGATTGCAATGCAGGAACACTCACAAGGATAGACTGGGCGATCTGGATGATATTCAGAAATAACATGGAAATGGATAACATACCTACAATCACAAGGAGCAGGATGAAACCAGCTGCATGGTCACGCAGCAAGGCTTTCGCTGCAACCCGAAAAGGTGCTGGCTTCAGTGTAGGCCGCCAGATCTTACGAAACGAGTAGCTTAAGAAACGAAAGGCTGAAGACCCACCCAGAATTAAGGCTATTAAGCCGATTCCACTGACCGTGATGGCCTGTAATTTGACCGTCCTTAGGAGATCATCAATGGCATTACGTAATTGTGGTCCGAATTGATCCTCAATGATATTGAAGAGTACCTGAACATTTCCGTCCGGGTAAAAGCGCAAAGTGAAACCAATGATCGAGAGGAATATCAGGATCAAAGGAGTTATCGAAAGAATCGAATAATACACCATGGCTGCCGCCATCAATTGCCCCTGGTCACGATTGTATTCACGCAAGGTCTTCTGGATCAAACTCATGAAAATAATATACTGTTCCTTGAGCTTTTTATAAAAATTGCTAAAAACGAGTTTAGTCCAGGTCCAGGTTGGGTTGGGATCTCTTGCGGATGAAGTTGTAAGAGGTGAGGCTGGCATATCAGATTAGTGGGGAATTATACCTTTTAAAAAGACCTGACTTAACTCCCTATTAGAGAGGCCGGTATCATCGCTCACGGGCAACTACCAATTTTAATAACCGGTCGATGGACTCCTGGTCCAATATGGCCGGTTGGATGCCAGCCTGGTGAGCCAGGTGGAGCACTTTCAAGGTTTGTTCAACCATCAGGGTGGCATCGGCCGCCTGCTGCAGGTCCTTTCCAATCGTCACCAGACCATGATTACGTAGAAATGCACCCCTGGTGTTTCCCACGCCGACAACCTGAATGACTGCTGCGGTCAATTCGATCGACCCGACCATATGCCATGGAATGAACGGAAGCTGACCAACCAACAACGCATCATAGGTGACCGGTGGAATGGGCAGATCACCCAGCCCCCATACGATCGCATACGGTGGATGGCTGTGCACCAGCGCTTTTACTTCAGGACGCACTCGCATCACGCCGGCGTGAAAACCGAACTCTATGGATGGTGGGTATTTGCCGGCCAGGACTTTCCCATCCACATCGATTAGCGTCATCTCGTCTGGCGTGAGCGCCCCTTTAAAGATGGCGCTGGGAGTAATCCATAGAGCGCCCTCCCGTTCCTCGCTTCGTACGCTGATATTCCCTCCCGTGGCGGTTACAACACCAGCAAGGTAGAGCTCGGTGGTCATCTCTGCCAGCTGGATCTTCAGTGCATTGTCATCCATAAAGTGGATTTTACCTCATATCGTCTGGCGACCCCAGCTGGGGTAAAATCCAAGGGATCTATAGGAGGTCGATATGGCAATTGCATCCGTCCAATGGGTCCGTGGAAAACGATTCATCGGCATCGATTCCACGAATCATTCGGTTGTCTTATCCACCCCTGACGAGGGCGTCGGGATGAAACCCAGCGAGTTGTTGCTGGTGGCTCTGGCAGCCTGCACAGCAGTCGATGTGGTTGAAATCCTGACCAAGAAGCGCATCCATCTCACAAAATTGGAGATTAGCGCCAAAGGCGAACAGGACAGTGACCCTCCATGGACTTTCCGTAAGATCCATCTGAATTATCGGTTAAGTGGTGAAGGTCTTACCCCCAAATCGATCGAGCAGGCTATCCAACTCTCCGAAGATAAGTACTGCTCTGTGGCTTCGACTTTGCGTGGTGTGGCAGAGATTACAACCGGATATGAGTTACTGCCTGAAAGATGACTTATTAAATCCCGTTTACCTGATAAGAGCGACGGATGGCCTCACCCAGGGAATTGAATGCCATCACGGTCACGAGGATAGCTGCCCCCGGGAAAGTCGACATCCACCAATAATCCAGTATATAGTAGCGTCCCTGGCTGACCATGGAACCCCATTCCGGTGATGGGGGTTGCGCTCCCATGCCAATAAAGCTCAGGCTGGAAGATGTGACCAGTGCCGGACCGACATCATTGGTCATTTGCACCAAAAGGGGAATAATAATATTAGGGATAACGTGCCTGGCAAGGATATACAGGTCCCCAGCTCCGATGGCATGGCTGGCAGTGACATAATCGCGTTGCTTGATTGACAACACTTCTGCTCGCACCAGACGGGCATAACTAGGCCACCAAACGGCTGAAATGGCAATCATGGCGTTGGTAAGGCTCGGACCAAGCGCTGCGGCTATTGCCATCGCTAATACCAACCCCGGAAAGGCGATGAATACATCGCTCGCGCGCATCAGGGTCTCATCCATTACGCCACCATAAAAGCCGGCCAGGCACCCAATCACCAGACCGATCAGTGCAGCCGAGAATAACACAACCGCCGCACTTTTCAACGCCAGGCCAGCCCCTGCCAGGACACGGCTAAAGACATCCCGTCCAAGATTGTCTGTACCCATCCAATGCTGAGCATCTGGTGAGCTGAATCTTATAGCCGTATCCAAAGCGTACGGATTCTGTGGCGCGATCTCGGTACCAATAAAACCCAGCAACAACAAGATCAGCACTGCACTGATGGCGATCCAGGCTGAGGGTCTATCAAGTAAACGGTGAAAAAAGGCCTTCATTATGAATACTGAATGCGTGGGTCAAGAATCCCATAAAGGATATCCACCAGCAGGTTAACCGTAGTGGATATCATGGCAATAATGAGCGTGACACCCATGATGGCGTAATAATCCGCAGCCAGGATGGACTTGGTGGCATACCAGCCGATACCTGGCCAGTTAAAAACCACCTCCACAACAAAAATACCAGCCAGGAGTGCATTGAAGGTATTACCGAGTACGGTCACGGTGGGCAACAGCGAGTTGCGTACCACATGATCCCAAAACACCCGTGATTCCGTGGCACCTTTGGCGCGTGCCATACGGGTGTAATCGGCAGTCAAGTTTTCAAGTGTGGAGGCACGTACCATGCGGGCAACACTTCCAAGAGTGAACATAGACAACGTTATTGTCGGCAGGATCAAGTGGTTAATGCTGCTTGAAAGCCGAAGCCCATCCAGGCTGATCAAACTATCCAACACATACAGACCGGTGACATGTGTCGGCGCGCCCAGGTAAAGTGAGATTCGACTATCCAGCGGTAACAGATCTATCTCACGATAAAAGAACAATTGCAGGACAAGCCCCAGCCAAAAGAGAGGAACAGCCAGGCCAAAGGTCGAAAACCTCATAACAAAACGATCAAACCATCCCCCATGATATCTGGCCGCAAACACACCCATTGGGATTCCACCCAAGATAGTCACCAAAATGGCTGCTATCGCCAACTCGAGCGTGGCAGGCAAGTAAAGGCCAAGGTCATGTTTGATCGAACGTCCCGTAAAAATGGATAGTCCAAGATCCCCCTTTAATAAATTTTTGACATAATTGATAAACTGGTTCACCAGCGGTTGGTCGAGTCCATATTCATGCCGCCAAAAATTAATCGCTTCGGGCGAGGCCTTTGGGCCAAGCCTTAGGGCGACTGGGTCACTGGGGATAACATTGGTGATCATAAAGGTCAACAGGATCACCCCCAGCCAGACAAGCAGAATCGTGAATAAACGGCGCAGGAGAAAAGTTCTCATAAGTGATAAAAAAAGTCGGGGCGTAGTGACTACGCCCCGACAACGATCCAAGGTTATTTGAGATTCATCGTATCAAGTGGTAGGTAATTGCCACCCATTGAGAAGTAATACTCATACCCCGAGAGATTGTCCCGATAAACCACCAGATCCAATGCCTGGCCGATCCAGATGGCACCCGCATCTTCTGCAAGTGTATTGTAGAGCTGCTCGAACAGGGGTTTGCGTCCTTCGGCAGTGGTTTCACTGGCGATGCTGGTGAAGAGTTCGTTGACTGTCGGATTGTCAATGTAGACTGCGCTGCATTTCGCTCCACCCAGGCGTGGGGTCGGGAAGACCTGCGCGCCGACTTCCCAGGCACTCGGATAATCCCCACCGACACCCAAGGCAGACACCTGTCCAATGTTGGGTGAGCTCGCAGCCGTGCAATCAGTGAACCAGGCTGTGCCAAATACACCGCCATCCAATTCCTGGATCGTAAGCGTGATACCCACTTTTGCGAGATCAGCTTGCCAGTATTCTAAAACAGCCGAATCATTCGGGAAGAAGCCCATCCGGTTGGCAGTTAATTCAAATCCGTTCTCATAACCGGCGTCCTTGAGAAGCACTTTGGCTTTATCTAAATCATACGGGTATTGGGTATCAGCAGCATAGACATCCGGGTACCCTGGGCCGACAGCGGCATCCATCTTTGTTAGTGTATTGTTAAAGATATCGCTGATGACCTTATCGGTATTGAAGGTGTACTGCAAAGCCTGGCGAACCCTCACATCGGTCAGAGGTTCAACTGAGCCATTTAAGGCCAGATAATACTGCATGATACTTGGATACTTGATGGCGGTCATACCAGCCATCTCCTCCAGAGCGGCATAATCGGAGGCTTGTGGGTTAACCCAGGCATCCGCATCACCCTTTTCAAGCATGGAGCGAGCCGCTGCAGCTTCGGAACCCCAGCGGATGATGGCACTTTCAATATTGCCACGCTTATCCGTGGCACCCCAGTAATCATCGTGCCTTTGGAGTGTGATCGTGTTCTGCTCGGGATCAACTGATGCCATGATATAAGGACCAGAGCCGGCATCATGATCAAGCAACCAGGCATGCCCCCAGTCTCCAGCTTGTTCATTGGCTTTTGTGACCGCCGGATTCACAATATAGTTACCCCAAACGCTACCCATAGAATTTAAGAAGTCCGCAAACGGTTGTTTGAGTGTAAATCTAACGGTAAAATCATCCACCTTTTCAATCATTTCAGCCCAATCAGCCGTGATGCCATTGGCACCCAATTGCAGTGCCTTGATACGTTCGTAGCTGTACACAACAGCATCTGCATTAACTGGGGACCCATCATGGAAAGTGGCATCCTGGCGAATTTTGATGGTGTAGATCAGGCCATCAGCAGAAATACCACCATTTGCCACACTGGGAATTTCAGCGGCAAGCAGAGGCGTCAACGTAGGAGAGGTAGAGCCGGCATAGCGGAAAAGACCATCATAGACCAACGGTAGGTATGCTGAGCCGCCAAAGGTCCAATTCTCAGCCGGATCCGCTGAACCGGGCTGGTCTGATGCCAAGATCACAACCGGTCTTGCAGCCGGGGCTGCCTTGGGTGCACAGGCAGCTAAAGCGACTGCCAGAACCACAATCAAAGTAAGTATTCGAAAAGTGTTTTTCATTGTTCCTCCTTTATTATTTATACATATTTTATCTCATTTGTGTTTTTTTACAATCAGCTTGAGACCATCCACAGAGACAACGTCGATGGCATCATTATGTTTAACGGGCGCCTGATCTTCAATTTGACGAGCAGACCATAATTCACCACCCACCAACACCTTCACCTCACCATGTGAGGCCTCACGCACTACACCAGTGCGTCCTACCAGAGATTCAACCCCTGTACGGATACTGGAGCGCTGTGCGCGGATCGCGAAGGAGAGTACAACAAAGAATAATCCTGCTGTGAAGACTGCCAGAAGGATAACCAATGGGACAGAAACTCGCTGGAATTCCGGCACCTGGGGTGAATTGAACAAGACCAATGCCCCCACGATAAATGATGCCACTCCGGCAATAGTAAGGCCTCCGTGTGTAGGTGCCTTGATATCGATAATGAACAAAATAAACGCCATTACCAGGAAAATAATCCCAAACCAGTTTACCGGCAGATAACCCAGCCCATAAATTCCCAGTGCCAGACAAACAAATCCGATGAATCCGGCCACCCATCCACCGGGACTGGAAAGCTCGATCAAAATAGCCTGAACGCCGATGGTCATCAGGATCAAGACAACATTAGAATTGGTTAAAATGCCCAACAATTGTTCGATGAAAGTGTTGGCTTGCTCTTCGATCTGAGCACCGCTCGTCTCTAATGTTCGGGGGCCATCTGCCAGGGTCACCTGGCGACCATCCAACTGGGTTAGCAGGTCATCCAGGTCATCCGCCTTAATATCGATCAGTCCGGCAGCCAAGGCTTCATCCACAGTAACCGCGCGGGCTTCATCGATCATATCATCCGCTAGTTTCTGAGCGGTTTCACTGCGCTCCGACGTCAGTGTGCCGGCAATCGCTTTTAAGATCTCCTTGACCTTGGTTTCCATCGTATCTCCCAGATCCTCACCGGAAGAACCCACCGGACTGGCCGCACCAATAACAGTCTCCGGCGCCATAGCCGATACGTGGCCGGCCAGGGTGATCAAGCTTCCTGCACTGGCGGCCATCGCGCCTCGTGGAGCCACGTAGACCACAACCGGGACGCTGCTGCTGCGGATAATCTGGACCATGCGGTTCATAGCATCCACGCTCCCGCCCGGCGTATTGAGTTCCAACACCAACATCTCAGCAGCTTTATTCTCCGCCACACGTACCACACGGGTCAGGTAATCGGCCGTAATGGACGAGATCTCCCCATCAAGCGGTACGACCAGTACCAGTGGAGACTCTCCGTCAGCTGCGACGGGTTGAGGTAACCAGGCCAGGGCCAGGTAAAACATAAGCAGGCATATTGAGATGAAACGTAATTTCTTCATAGGTTCTAGAGGAATTATACCCGTCGGATATCAGAATTCCATTATCGTTGAAGTTTTCAAATCAGGTATCGCGGCGCGATTTGAAAACAAGACGTATAGGCGTTCCCACGAAGGGGTGCTCACGTCTCAGGCAGTTGACGAGGTAACGTTCATACGTAAAATGCGCCAACCGGGGATCATTTGCATAAATCATAAAGGTGGGCGGGTCACTGCGTACCTGTGTACCATATAAAAGCTTTAATGTCCGCCCGGCATGGGAAGGGGCGGGGTGCTCGTCCTGTGCGTTTTGTAAGACCCGGTTTATTTGCGATGTGGTCAAGCGCAAGATACGCTCTTCCTGCACTCGCAGCGCCATTGGCATTACCTGGTCAAGGCGTTGGCCAGTTTTAGCGGAAATGAATAAAATCGGAGCATAATCAATGAATTTCAGCTCATAACGGACCCGTTTTTCGTAATCTGCCAGGGTGAAATTATCCTTTTCCACCAGGTCCCACTTGTTAACCAAGATGACTGCACTCTTCCAAGATTCGAGAATATAACCGGCGATATGGGCATCCTGGGCAGTGATGCCCGTGGTGGCATCGACCACCAACAAAGATACATCTGCCCGCTCAATAGCGCGCATGGCTCTCAGGACGCTGTATTTCTCAATGCCGGGTATGACCTTCCCCCGCCGGCGGATGCCGGCTGTATCGATCAATGTGACTGAAAGGTCATTGAAAGAGATCTGGGTATCGACCGCATCACGGGTCGTACCTGGCAGCGGACTGACAATGGCACGCTCCTTCCCCACCAGCTTGTTCAATAAACTGGATTTTCCAGCATTGGGTTTTCCGACAATGGCGATCTTGACCGATTCCCCCTCGTCAACTGGTTCCTCCTCGGGAAATAGGGCAACGAGAAGGTCCAGCAGGTCACCGGTCTGAGTACCGTGCACGGCCGAAATGGAATGCGGCTCACCAAGACCCAACTCATAAAATGCCATTGACGCGTCCCGTAATGAGCTGTTGTCAGCTTTGTTAACCACCAGCAAAACCGGCGGTCTCAGCCCATCCGCTGTTTTTTTCTGATTACGGCGCAGGATGTTGGCAACCTCCTGGTCAGCCGGGGTCACACCACTCGCAGCATCAGTAACAAATAACACAACATCGGCATCCTGGATGGCGATCTCTGCCTGGGCGCGAATTTGCTGGATATACTCCGCTGAGCCTACTGAAAGAGGGGTGATGCCACCTTCAGATGGATCGATACCACCGGTATCGATCACATAAAACTCTTTACCACACCATTCAGCATTTCCCATCAGACGATCGCGCGTAGTCCCTGGTACCTCGTCAACAATCGCCATCTTCTCGCCTACCAAGCGGTTGAAGAGGGTGCTTTTACCAACATTTGGTCTGCCCACCAGGGCGACAATCGGTTTACTCAACTTAGTGTTTCCTCTTGCTACTTGGCAATCAAGTGGATTTCAATAGTCCCCGGAAGCATCGATTCGACTCGCAGTTCCGCAATGGTCAACTCAACGCTGGGTATAAACTGGTAGGTGCCAGCCTGCTTGCCGCTTACATCTACACTGACATGTATCTGGGCGGAAGTCAACTGGTTCAGCAGGTTTAGCGGACCAGAGATGATCACGGATATAAACTCCGGGGATACAACTGCAATCATATCCTCTGGAAGCCCGACTACATCCACCGGTATATTTTGAATGGTAACCGAATTCTCGATTGGAGAGATTCCAATGTGGACCGTGACAGTTTGGTCGCCGACAACAGTGACACCGGAAGGTAGATCCAAGGTGACACCCATATCAATATCGCTCTTGGCTGAGGTGATCGAAATGACGCTGGTCTCCACATAACCTGGCAATTCTGCCACCAACTCAGTATCCTCAGAATAAACCGTCACAGTCGGAGGCATCACAGAGATATTGGTAAGGCGATAGCCAGGAGCAAGCTGACCGGCGACAATCGCTTTAACAGCCAGATTTCGGTAACCACCCAGGGGTTCTATCGGCACCGTGACGTTGACACTGGCAGGCGCAATGGAGATGTTTTCAACATCCTTTCCATTTAAATCCACCGCACGAAGTTTGACCTCCTTGGTCAATGTTTGCAGTGCATCCGAAACATTAACAGGAGCAACCACCTGGACGATCTGACTGACCAGGGATTCTGGACCGGTGATATTGGCCAGGCTTTCGTTAAATGTAGGCATCCCGAGGTCATAGCCAGTCGCGGGTTCGCCTTGCGGTGACAAAGTCACTGGCAAGCTGATCGTGGCTGATTTCTCCAGGTGGACACTCACCAGACCGGGCACGATGGCCACAACTTCCACAGGTCTTGCATCAACCTGTACCGTGATCTTCACCTCATAATCGCCGGTGTCTTTATCTGACAGATCAACATAAGCCTTGATCACCTCCGGGGAGGTGATAAGCAAATCCCAAATCGAGTTGGGTGCAGTCAGAGTAACAGTCACGCTTTCCGGGATATCCCCAATCATCGAGAACGACGGGTCGAGGCCGAGGACTTCCACTGCTACTGGTTGGGGGTAGACCCGCGTCTCATTTGGATCTGCAGCAGTAACTGCAGAGATCCATACGGCCAGCGCCAATAGGAATGAAAGGATTAACGTGGGTAGATCCTTGAGTAATTTCTTTAGCCAGTCGGTCATTTTTCCCTCCGGCTTACCTTGCGGCGGGGGATCAGGCGCTTCTTTTTTGTCAGGGCACGTCCAGCTTCAGCCTGGTCTTTTACCGGGGTTAAAAATGTGGTCAGGATGGTTTCAAGTCGATCGACATCCAACCGATGGAGCATACGCCCAGACTGGGTGACTGCTATCTGACCGGTTTGCTCAGACACAATAACCGTTATTGCATCGCTCACCTCAGTGACACCAATCCCTGCCCGGTGACGAAGACCCATCTGGCGGTCTCGCATCTTGTTCAACACCTCACTGGAGGTGGAAAGCGGCAGGACACAGGCAGAAGCCACAATGCGATTATCAACAATAATGACGGCGCCATCATGCAAGGGAGTTTTTGGATAAAAGATCTGAAGTAGGAGCTCCTCGGTCACATCCGCATCCATACGCACCCCGGTTTGGATTTGTTCCTCAAGACTGTCGTTGCGCTGCAAGACGATCAAGGCGCCGTGTTTTCTTTCAGCAAGTTGTCCGGCGGCGACCGCGATCACGTGAATTGTCATTTGCAGGTCATGTGCCAAACCTTTTAAGGAACTGCCGAAAATACCGGCTATTCCAACCCGCCCCAGTCGCTCCAAACCACGTCGAATCTCTGGTGCAAAAATAACCGGAATAGCAATGAAGAGGGCTGGCATCGCCGATTGGATCAGCCAGCTAAATGCCGGCAAGTTGAACAGGCTGGTCATGAACAGCAACACAACGATGACAAGCAGGATGCCACGTAACAGGACAACAGCCTGGGTACCTCGGATCAGCTTGAAGATGGAATAAAATATCGCCGTTACAAGCGCCAGGTCAAGCACAGACAGCCAGTCAAGACGTTGAAAAGTGAAAAGGATGTTGTTCAGGATTTCAGACACTGTTCATTCCCGGAATACTTAGTCCCTTTAACGATCGATTTCATGGTTGTTTCCACACTTAGATCGGTCGTAAAACACGCTCGTTTCGTAATTGGTGGTAATACAGAGTAGTACCAGACGGCATCGATTCCTTGGCTGCCTGCTGCCAGTCATAACTTTCAAGCTTTTCAGGTGATTGTTTCTTGTATCCGAGTTGCTCCCACAGATCGGGTACGATTGCCAAACCAAGTGGTGCGAAAACCAACGACACCTCGACTTGTAATTCCTTCGAGGAACGCTCGATCTCCTTGATCAGCAATGGCAGGCTCTTCTCGAAAGCGACATCGTGTTGTAAATACAGGTCGGTGGTGCGGGAAACCAGGTTCTCCACTTGATATCCGGCCACACCGATGATCTGTCCGTTGCAGCGTAAGAGGATATAAGCTTTCTCGCCAAATGCTTCCATGATATCCTCGCGTGTCCGTGGGTAACCATCCTGAGCCACACGCGTGATCATAGCTGCGATTTCGCTGGCAAAGGCTGGCTTGCCATGTTCAACCGTGTATTCTTCCCTGGTTGGTGCCGGTTGCGGAGCAATAGGCGCAGGGGGTGGTTCCCATTCAGCCGTGACGATACGTTTCCAGCCGGCCATGACCTGAGTCCAGGTATCTTCGAAGGAGCCGGCATTGTTAATAACAATGTCAGCCGCTTTAATCTTTTCAGCTTGTTGTCCCTGGGCATTGACTCGCGCGATGGCATCCGCTGGTGTCAGCATGCGTTTCTTGGTCAAACGCTCGAGTTGCAGTTCCGGTGAAATGGTGGTAACCCAGATCGAATCGCACCAGGCAGCCAGCCCGCTCTCGAGCAGTTTAATGGCTTCAATCGCCACCACCTTGTGTGGCGCACGCTTGATCAGCAGGTCGATGGCTTGCGTGATGTAGGGGTGAACAATGGCTTCCAGGTCGGCCAATGCATTGGGGTCAGTAAAAACCAACTTGCCGAGTTTCTCGCGATCGATCTCCCCAGCCGGATTGAGGATACGCTTTCCAAACAACTCAACGACCGGCTGGTAGCCTGGTGCTCCACGGGACAACACACGGTGACTTAGCGCATCAGCATTAATACCGTATGCACCCAAGTGCTCGAGCATGCGCCGCACGACACTTTTACCGGTAGCGATATTACCGGTCAGACCGATGACAAACTTACCTGGCCATTTGCTCACGTGTTTTCCATTGTTAATATTAATCTAGGATTACAGATACTCTCATTTTAATGTTCGCAGGGTAGATTGTCAAAGGAAAAAGGAGAATTTCACAGGGAATTAATAGCATAAAACATTATCGGACTGTGACAAATCTGGACTTAAAATCCGGCTGTCTTGAGTGTTTTGATATTTTTCTTGACACTCCTCCCTCCTATGGTAAAATCAGCCCGCATGCCGAGATAGCTCAGTTGGTAGAGCACGCGACTGAAAATTGCGGTGTCGACAGTTCGATCCTGTCTCTCGGCACTCCTGCTGCCCAAACACCCCTTTCGGGGTGTTTCGATTTTCTTTTGCGTTCTCTCACCTGGGGTAAAATTCTCTCAATTAAACTTTGAGAATCAAAACACTTCACTATTTGGCTGTTGGTACTTTCCTGCTGGGAGCGCTTCTCTGCGCATTAATGCTGCTTCAACCAATAACACTCGAGGTCGACGGTCAAACATCCACCCTTCCCTCCGGAGGGTTAACAGCCGGAGCATTTCTCAAAAATCAGGGGATTACCATCCGACCTGATGATCAGGTAAAACCACCTGCCTGGCTGCCCCTTCTGTTCACCCGACACATCCGCCTGATGACCAGCGCTGATGTGGATGTGTTCAACGACGAACAGTTGATCACTCTTGTTTCACGCGAGCGGCGCCCGACCAATTTATTACTGCAAGCCGGCATCCTACTCTTTCCAGACGACTCCCTGATCGCCGATGGACAACCGGCAAGCATCGATACTTTTTTACCGCCTGCAGAGCACCATTCAATTCAATATCGTGAGGCTGTTCCGTTGCACTTCAATGATGGCATGATCTCGATGGATTTTTACTCTTCTGCTGCCACAGTTGGCGCCGCCTTGTGGGAACAAGGTATCATCGCAGAACCTGGCGACGCACTCGACCCACCTTTTGATACTCTTCTCCATGGACCAACTGCGATCTCACTCCGCCACGGCCGCGAGCTGACCATCATCGATGGTGGTATTTCCAAAACAGTTCACTCCAGTGCGACCACCATCGGCGGAGTATTATTGGATATCGGATTGATCCCTCAGGGTTTGGATTACTGCCAGCCGCAGGAAGACCAGCCGGTACCATCCGACGGCATCATCCATCTGGTCCGCGTCAATGAGGAAGTGCAAATCATCCAAACTCCCATTCCCAACACGATCCAATATCAACCGGACCCGAACACTGAGCTCGACCAACAGGTGATCCTCGACCCAGGTACTTACGGATTAACCGTGCAACAGATCAAAGTGCGGTACGAAAACGGAAAAGAAGTCTCTCGCCAGACCGAAGGTGAATGGCAGGCGACTGTTGCCCAACCGCAGATTATCGGTTATGGGACAAAGATCGTCATCCGTACTGCTGAAGTCGACGGGCGTACAATCGAATACTGGCGCAGCGTTACGGTTTACGCCACCTCCTATTCACCCTGCAACTCGGGTGTAGTTGAATGTCTGGGCACGACCGCGAATGGTATGAAAGTCGAAAAGGGCGTGATCGGGGTGATCCGCTCCTGGTATAACCTGATGAATGGCCAAACTATCTATGTTCCAGGTTATGGCAATGGGGTCATTGCAGATATCGGCGCAGGTTTCGCTGGCAAAGATTGGATCGATCTGGGATTTAGCGATAGTGATTATGTACCCTGGCACTCAAATGTCACCATCTATTTCCTGACACCCGTTCCGGCCAACATTCCCTGGATCCTGCCATGAGTACCGAGCTTCCGAATTTTGCCCAATTGTTGCGTGAATATGACATCCGACCCAAGAAAAGCTTGGGACAAAATTTCCTCTTTGACACCAACATCATCAATGAGATTATCGATCTGGCCGGCATTACACCTGGAACGCCAGTTCTTGAAATCGGTGCCGGACCTGGTAACCTGACCCATATGCTGGCAGCCCGCGCAGGACGAGTCGTGGCGGTCGAACTCGACCAGCGCTTCCTGCCCCTGCTGGAAAAGGTCAGCGCGCGCCACCCCAACCTGGAAATCATCCACGCCAACATCCTTAACCTGGACCTGGATACATTGATGGGAACAGCGGGGTACACTGTGGTAGCCAACCTGCCATATTACATCACTTCAGCAGTTATCCGTAAACTCCTTGAGACACAACGCAAGCCCACCCGGTTGGTTTTAACCGTCCAAAAAGAGGTGGCAAGTCGCATATGCGCCAGCCCCGGTGAGTTGAGCTTGCTGGCCATCAGTGTGCGGGTTTATGGCGAGCCATGTATAGCAATGACGATCCCGGCAGGCGCTTTTTATCCCTCACCCAAAGTGGATTCAGCAGTCGTCCTGATTGACACCCATGCGCAACCGTTCCTCCCAACGGAAGACCTGTCACTCTTCTTCCGCATCGTCAAGGCGGGCTTCAGTCAAAAACGCAAGATGCTGCGTAACACACTCTCGGCAGGCATGCGGTTGAAAGTCGCAGAATGCGAGCAACTCTTATTATCCGCCGGCATCGACCCGGCTCGACGGGCACAGACACTCGGACCGTCTGAGTGGGTTAAATTGACCAACGAATTCATTCGTCAAAATCCACAAATGGATGCATAATAAGGTAATCTGTACTTATCATCGACAGGAGTGAATCAGATGGACATGACCGTTGTGCTCGTTACTGCCGGGGCGGGTATCCTTATCGGACTTCTGATTGGTTTGATGATCAATGCATTGCGTGGTGATTCCTCCAAGCACACCACACCAATTGAGAACACCTCACGGGGCATCGACAACATCCTCTTGTGGCATGACCAGGAGGGTGGTAACCTGATCGTAGATCTGGATGGGTCGACCTTTCTCCGTGTAAATGACATGCGGGCAGACCAGCGCTCCCGCCTGGAAACCATTTACAGTCAGCTTAAACGCTTCCTGGGCGTCCAGGATACAACACCTCGCCCCGCCGCAACTACCCCAGCCGCAGTCCAGGTTGAGGCGCCTGCCCAGGTTCCTTTCACAGTGCCTCTTAGTCAGTCCGTTCCTTCCCAATCCTACCCCGTTCAGGTAATCCCTTCACAACCCGCCCCTAATCAATCCATCCCTGCGCAGCCTGCACCTGCCCAAGCCAGCCATGCCCAGCCCGTCGTGACAACACCTCTGAAAGCTGCTTCCAGTCAGGAGGAAATAGTCATCCAACCCGCCACCGGGGATAAAAAAGGTGGCAAGAAACCGCTGCCAGAACCAGTTAAACCACTCAATATCGTAGGCGAGATCGACGAAATCTTGCAGGAAATGATCGCAGGCACCCCGCTGCTCGATCGTGGGTTACAACTGGTGGAAACACCAGCCCATACCATTGCTGTTTGGGTCGATTCGCGTCGGTTTGAAAGTATTGATGCTGTCACCGATCCGGAAGTTCAACAAGTGATCCGCGCAGCCGTTAAAAAATGGGAGAACAAACTCAGGTGATCTTATGGTCTTGACGCTCCCGTCTGATTCTGTATAATACGGGGTATCCTTGCCCGGAGAAATCGGTTGTTCAACCTGACAGAGAGCTGACGGAAGGTGTGAGTCAGCAGGCCAGACAAACCCATCCCCTCCGGCGCCGATGAGGCAGGATGCATCTGCAGAGGCACCCTAGGTGCCATAAGGATGCCGGTCGTACCGTTATCACCTTAAAGAGGCCTGATCCAGTCAGGTAAAAACAGGTGGCACCACGAACCCCCTTCGTCCTGTCCAGGTGAGGGGGCGTTTATTTTCTTGTGTGAAACAGGAGATCGTCATGTTAGATATCAATTTGATCCGTGAGGAGTCTGAACGCGTCCGGGAAGCCTTGCGTAAACGCATGGAAGATCCATCAGCGGTGGATGCGATCCTGGCACTCGATCTGGAACGTCGCAAACTGCTCACTGAGAACGAAAAACGTAAAGCGGAGCGCAATGCCGTCTCAAAGGAGATCGGACAAATGAATGACCCTGCCGCGCGCCAGGTGAAGATCGATGCGATGCGAGCCGTTGGAGATGCTATCACAAACTTGGACGAACAGCTGCGCCAAGTAGATGAACGGTTGACCTTAAAGCTTGCCAGCCTGCCCAATATTCCGGACCCGGCCGTCCCGGTTGGCGCAAGTGAACACGATAACCAGGTGATTAAGACTGTTGGAGCTATTCCCGAATTCAATTTCACTCCCAGGGCACACTGGGATCTGGGGCCTGAACTTGGAATTCTGGACTTTGAACAGGGTACCAAGTTATCTGGTTCCCGCTTTTACGTTCTAAGTGGCGCAGGTGCCCGTTTACAGCGTGCCATTATTGCCTGGATGCTTGATTTGCACAACCGCCAGGGTTATACCGAGAAATACCTGCCCTTCATGTTGCGGGGTGATATCCTGTACGGAGCCGGGCAATTGCCCAAGTTCGCAGACAACCTTTATCACGACGCAGAAGAGGATTTCTGGTTCGTCCCAACTGCCGAAGTCCCGTTGACGGGTTTGCACCTTGGGGATATCCTCGAGGAGGCCAGGTTGCCAATCAAGTACACTGCCTACACACCCTGCTGGCGACGTGAGAAGATGAGCGCCGGGAAAGACGTGCGAGGTATCAAACGCGGGCACCAGTTCGACAAGGTTGAGATGTACAAATATTGCCTTCCGGATAATTCGGTTGCGGAACATGAAGCCATGTTACAGGATGCAGAGGCGACTGCTGCTGGTTTAGGATTGACCTACCGCGTGGTGGCGCAATGCACCGGTGATCTGAGCTTCGCCTCTCAACGTACTTTTGATATCGAGGTCTGGGCTGCTGGTTGTGGTGAGTGGCTGGAGGTCAGTTCCGTTTCAAACGTGGGAGACTTCCAGGCACGCCGCGCAAATATTCGTTACCGCCCTTCTGATGGCGGGAAACCTCGCTTCGTCCATACTCTCAACGGGTCAGGCCTGGCACTGCCGCGCATCATGATTGCCATCCTGGAAAATAATCAGCAGTCTGATGGCAGTGTGAAGGTGCCGGAAGTCCTCAAACCCTGGATGGGTGGGATAGACATAATCAGGAAAGAACAATGAACCCATTTCTGGAAGGCTCACTGGATACCATCGTTGTGATTGGCATTTTAATCGGGATACTGGGTAACTTCATCCCGTTTTTTCCGGCGGTAACGATCACCTGGCTGGCAATCCTTGGGTATGGCCTGATTCACGGTTTCAACTGGGTCAGTGGGGTGATCTTTGCTATCATCACCATCCTGCTGATTACGGGCAACTTGATTGACAACTTCATGATGGGTGCCGGGGCACGTAAAAAGGACACCAGTTGGGTCGCCATCGGTGTCAGCTTCATAACCATGGTCATTGTCAGCTTTGTTGCCACTCCATTTGTTGGTTTATTAGCAGCCCTGGCATCGCTTTTTATTGTGGAAACAATCCGCATTCGAAATCTAAAAAAGGCCTTCGACTCCATGGGTGGAATGTCGGTCGGTTGCATCACGGCCATGGGCATTCGCTTCTTCATCACCCTGATCATGGGTTGGATGTGGCTGATCTGGGCTCTGTTCGCAGTAGATTGACGCAATGCTCTATCTAGTCGCAACCCCAATCGGTAATCTCAAGGACATCAGCCTGAGAGCACTCGAGGTCCTCAAAGAAGTGGATATCATCGCCAGCGAGGATACCCGCAAGACCGGGTTCTTATTAAAGCATTTTGAGATCCAGAAACCTCAGGTTTCCTTCCATGCATATAACGAACAGAAAACCGTGGCAAGGTTGATCGACCTGCTCGAATCCGGGAAAAATGTTGCCCTGGTAACAGATGCCGGTTCACCGGGGATATCCGACCCGGGGTATTTGCTGGTGCGTGCAGCCGTCGACCATGGCCTGGAGTTGACTGCCATCCCCGGCCCATCGGCGGTAATTATGGCAGCAACTCTCTCGGCTTTGCCACTCCACAGCTTCACCTTCCGCGGTTTTCCGCCTCACAAACCTGTTGCTAGGCGCAAGTTCCTGACAGCCGATGTGGAAAGTCCTTACACGCTGGTGTATTACGAAAGCCCGTACCGGCTGGGAGCCTTCCTCGAGGATGCACTGGCAGTCTTTGGCAACCGGCAGGCATCCATCTCGAATGATCTGACCAAAATGTTCGAGTGTACGTTGCGCGGCAGCTTATCAGAACTTGTGACCCTAATTGCTAATGAAAAAATCCGCGGTGAATACACCGTGGTCATAGCTGGAAAATCCGGTAAATAAATCAGGACTGCGCAAAGGGGGAAAAATTGGTTTCCGTATCGAAATAATCCACTTTCTCGCTATGCTTTAACCAACCGACCACCAGGTAGGTTACCGGTGTCATCAATACCTCAACGCCCACTTTGAATAGATAGTTGGTCACAACCAGGGTCCAGAACAAAGCCCATGGGAAAACACCGAAGAATGAGGCGATGGCAATGAAGGCCAGGGTGTCAATGCCTTCACCAACCAGGGTTGAACCGATCGTGCGCATCCACAACCATGACCCCTTGGTAGCAACCTTCATCTTCGCCAGCACAACGGAATTGGTGAATTCACCGATTAGATAAGCCAGGAGGCTGGCGGCTACGATACCCCCGGTACTCATACCACCCAGGATGGCATCATAAGCGGCCTGCCCGGCATAACTCTGCCAGGTCGCCTCGCCTGGCAGGATCTTCACCACCCACAGCACGACGGAAGTGATTGCCAGGCAGGAAAAACCAAGCCAGATCACCCGCCGTGAGCGCCGGTAGCCATACACCTCGGTCAGGATATCTCCGAAGATATAGCTGATCGGGAAAAGCAGCGTTCCGGCATCGAAGGCCAGCGGGATTCCAGCAATAGAAAATCCCCAATCAATAATCTTGGCTGAAGAGGCGATGTTGCTGATGATTAATACGGTCACGAACAAAGCTGTGATGGTGTTCAGGTAACGAAAGGATCGGTTTTCGAGCTTGTCGGTCTGCATGGCGGATGGTTCCTCAGTGGGTATAATTACCAGGTCATTTCATCCCAAGTATAGCAGTGATTTAAAATGCACCGTTTCTTCGTTCCACCAGGCTGGATTCAGCCCCCACTTGTCCATTTTGATGGCGAGATCGCCCATCAGATCGCGCGGGTATTGCGATTATCCCCCGGAACCATGGTGACCATCTTGGATGGAGGTCCCATCGAACGTCAGGTGCGGCTAAGCGAGGTGAATCGCGAGAATGTTACCGGCGAGATTGTTTCCGAGAAACTCACGTCAACAGAGCCACGCCACGATTTGTCTTTATACATCAGTTTAACCCAGCGGGTCAAGTTCGAGTGGATCCTTCAAAAAGGGACAGAGTTGGGTGTCTCAACCTTCATCCCGGTTATTACAAGTCGCAGTCTGGTGCAAAAAGCCGCCGGCGAATCACGCAAGGTTGAGCGCTGGAAAGGCATCCTGCGTGAAGCAACCGAACAAAGCGCGCGCGGGCGCATTCCGGAAATCCGGGCGGTTGTTCCGTTAACCCAGGCTCTGGTGGACGGCAAAAATAGTCATCAGGTTTGCCTGATCGCCTGGGAAAAAGAGGCAAGTGGAAGCTTGAAAGAATACCTGCCAAAAGGACCCTTTGACAAACCCATAACGGTCGCTGCACTGATCGGTCCGGAGGGCGGTTTTTCTGAAAACGAAGCTAAACAGGCAATCGATTTGGGCTGGCATCCGGTCAGCCTCGGCCGGCGTATCCTGCGCATGGAAACCGCTGCCATCAGCCTGGCAGCACTTGTCTTATACGAATTGGGGGATTTTATGCCACCAAACGACGAGGTAACAGGTTCTTGATCCGCCCGGTTAATATCTTTCCACGTCCCGCGAATTGGCCTTCTTCAGTGAACAAGCACACCACACGACCCGGATGAAGTTCAACCGGTACCGGCAGACGAACATCGCTGCCCCGTAACCAGAGCGCCAATTGGTCACCCGGCAACACCATACGCCCGCTGGTAAACTGCCCTGCAAAGCGGGAAGTCCATTCATGCGAGGGATGTAAAAACCCTGCGATCAGACTGCCCAACTCAAGACCACAGGCAGCCACTGGAAAGTCCATGAATCTCTCAAAAAAGAACTCAGGAATAGCCTGGATGCGCTCATCCCGTTTCCAAAAAATGAGTCTCTGACGGGCGATCACGGTCTCCAGATCGAAACCAAACTGGTCATTGAAGGCATTAGAAAGCTCTCTCACAGCGTGGGAATTCAGTCGCGTCCAGCCCTGGCGCTCCCAGCTTCGGTGTGGTGGGCGATTACCAGGCTCCATATTTAAGTCAGATTCTTTGCGTATCAATGCAGCGAAAAATCCAGCCGTGTTGTACAGGTGCGGCCAGATACGCAGAGCCCGGCTGATCTCCGGGTATTCGCGAGTTTCCATCAATTGCAATGCGGGTGCATCCATCGCCAGCCGGGGTTCTACAATCTCCACCGCCGAACCAAAGCGTTGTTTGATCGTCAGCAGAACAGCTTCATCCTCTTCGGGAGCCAGAGTACAGGTGGAATACAGTACCTGGCCGCCCGTGCGCACCGCCCGCAGCGCACTGCTCAGGAGCCGAACCTGCCGACTGGCCAGATTTTCCCTTTCCCTACCAGTGACTGGTCTCATTGGATGAGATTCAGCCGTACGCAAACCTTCCATGCTGCAAGGTGCATCGATTAATACTTTATCGAACAGCCCGGGATACCAGGTTCCAAATAGCTCACCAGGCTGGCAAGTCACAGCAACATTGATCGCTCCCCAGCGCTCGAGTGCCAGGCGTAGTGCCTGGATGCGTGAACGGCTGGCATCATTGGCGATCACCAATCCGCGATCACCGGATTTGTCAACCAGGTGGGTGGTCTTGCCACCCGGCGAGGCTGCCAAATCCAAAATAAGCTCCGGTTCTTGCGAGTCATAATCGAACAACTCCGGAGGTAGCATCGAAGAAGCGTCCTGGATGTAATAAGCTCCCATCAGATGCTCAAGTGTCTGGCTGGGTGGCGTCGCGGCGCTGGTTACCTGCCAGCCGGATGCGCAAAACGGGACTGGGTGCAACGCCCAACCATACTTCGCTTGCCATCCATCTACAGCCTTGGAACTGGTGGCCTGCAATTGATTGGTTCGTATTCCCTGGGGTAAAGGCTGGTACAGCTCCGTCAGAATGCAGGTATAGGTCTCTTGGGGGACCAGGGCGCGATAACGTGCCAGGACCTCGTTGGGATCAACTTTCGGATTCTCCACAGGAACTTTTTTGGCCATTATTTCTCGATCACAAAGACCTGCTCGTTTTGAAAATTTAATTCACTGACCCGCCAATTCTCCCCCGAAATGGATCGGTCCACCAGCTTGCGATTCTTGATACTCAGGTCATGCCGTCCAGTCATACTTAAAGGTGGCAGAGAAACGTAAAGTATTTTTACTTTCAGCTCTCGCCATAATTTATGATTGCAGCCTGCTTCGCGTTCCTCGAAGCGATGCGCCTCCTTGAACAGGAAGGCGGCATCCGCGGGTTCATCGGGCGGCTCAACCAGGATATCGCGCAGAATCGCTTGACCGGACAAGCCTTCTAATTTGAAGTAAGCGTTTAGGAATGAAACGCGTGATGCATGAATATCATAAGCCAGGTAACGTGTTTTGCTGGGTAGACCCATCCAGCGCCAGGTCAGAGGATTCAAGCCGCAAGCCAGATCCATAATTGAATCCGGGTGACCGCCCAAATTGAATAATTGTGTGTAGAAACCATCCAGCACGAGCAATCGTTCACGTGTTGATGTGTGGCTTGATAAGATTTCCCGACAAAAGTTCTCAATGACGGGTGGATTCCCACTTTGATAAGCAGATTGAAGATCGGCCGTTGCCCCGGCATAATCCGGATCACCCAGATAGGGCGCGCTGATCTGGTGCAACTTGCGCCGCATTGTTTTCAATGCTGCCCGAGCCGAAGGCTGGCGTTCAAGAGCCTTAAGGGCCAGGTCACGCAAGGTGGTCTCGGGGATGCCCATCGCCCGGTAAGCTGGTTTCTTTCCGACCTCGGCAACCAGTTCCATTACCTGATCCTCATTAAATTTTTTCATTTCGTGACCAGGAAAGCCAACTCACCCGGAAATTCATGACATTCAATCCGCCAGGGTCGTCCGGCAACCAACTCCATGAAATGGGCTTCATAATTGGCGCGCATGCCCTTACCTCGTCCTCCCAGGCTGGTCACCGGGAAGGAAACCAATAAGTGATCGGCATGGATGCCGTCCATCAGGAGCAGGGGCAGGCTTTTATCCAACTGCTCCAAGCAAGGGATGACCTTCAACAACAAGGCTACATGCACCCTGTCATCCGGGATCCCCTGGCTCAAATCACAACTCCAGGCGTGTCCATTCTGCCTGAGATGCGCGAAGAAGATTCCCAGGAAAGCGACCATATCCCCGTAAATATCACAAGCCAGGTAGAGTGGCTTATCAACCAGCGGCATCCAGGGTATCGCCAGTGGATTCAAGCCACAGGCCAGATCCAGAATGGACCTGATGGGGCCAATACCGGCCAGGCAGGTGTTAAAAAAAGTATCCACGATTGGTAGACGCTCGCGCGTGGAAGTATGCGCACGCATGGCATCCAGACAAAACCGCTTCAGCTCAGGATCCTGCCGCCCCACAGGTAAGCCCTGTAAGCGATGTCCCCAATTAGAATAATCAGGCTGCCCCGGTATGAAAGCACCCCCGATCTGGTGCAGTTTGGAACGGGTGGCCTTGACTGCCTCACGCAGGTTGCGACGTTCGCGCAGTTCCCGCCGGCCGATCGAACGGATCAGATCAGGTTGGATCTCGCGATAACTCACACCCTGTTGAACCTGGTCGACCAGTTGATTAAGTATGATTTCCGGATCAACTGATTTCATGTTGGTCCTCTATACGATTTTTGCACGCTGCCTGAGTCGCTCTTCCAACTGGCTCATGAAGCGCAGATTGTGAATGGTTGCCAGTCGTTGATAGAGTCCATCATTGATCTTGAACAGATGATGCAGAAAGCCGAGCGAGTAACGCCGGCAACACAGGCAATCGCAGTCCACCGAGATGGGGCCATCATTCTTGATATGCTTTTTATCATCGATATACCAATATGACAGCCAATCACCGGCGAGCCCAGCTGATGGACCTTGCGCGGGTGAATTAAAGCGATACAAACGCCCATGACGTGCATCTCGGGTGGGCATGGCGCTATCGAACAGGTCATAACCCAGGTCAAAGCAAGCCAGCACATTCTTCGGATGCCCAACCCCAAGCGCGTGCATCAGGTAATCCACCGGCACCAGGCTGCGCGTATATTCCAGAGTATCCTCCAACAGTGCTCCCTGCTTATCAAGCGGCCAGCCGCCAAAACCAAAACCATCAAAACCAATCTCCAATAGTGCCTCGGCGCAGTACTTGCGCAGATCAGCGTATCCGCCACCCTGGATGACTGCGAACAGCTTCGGACGGGTATTCTCTCGGATCTTGGCATGCTCAAGCTGGTCAAGGTACTCGTCCTTACACTCCCGCGCCCAACGGATGGTCCGTTCGACCGCCTGCTGCTGGGTCTCACGGGGCGCATCCACATGTGTGCACTGGTCCAGGCATATGATCACGTCCGAGCCATAACCGAATTGTAATTGAATGCACTTCTGAGGGGTCAGAAGGAACTTGCGCCCGGTACCTTCCGGTTTAAAGTGAATGCCCTTCTCTGTGATCGAACCGAATTTTGGGTTTTCCTGGATCAGCGAGTAAGCCTGAAAACCGCCCGAATCGGTTACGATCGGACCTTGCCAGCCACTCATATCATGCAATCCACCCAGGGAATCAATGGTGGTCGATCCCGGACGTTGCATCAGGTGGTAGGTGTTCATCACCACCGCCTGGATTTGACAAGCCTCCAGGTCGCCCGCATCCACTGAACGTACCACACCCAGGGTCGCATCCGGCATATAGACCGGCAGCTTCACCTGCTGGTTACGCAATCGAAGTGATCTTAGCACCATGTTAAAGAACCTCTGCAGTCAATCCGTTCTGGCCGGCACCCTGAATGATGACGCGGTCGATCTTGTTCGTCCGGTCATCCGGTGTCGTCGCGGAGACCTTAATGTAATTATCGCTAAATCCTGATGAAAGCCAACCATCCGCCTTATGGACGGAACGCTGCCATAACACATCCAGCAACTCCCCGTAAAAGGATGCCTGGAAACGTTCAGACTGATGTGCGAACAGGTCTCTCAGAACCCGGCTGCGCTGCCGGCGATCATGGAAAGGCACCTGATTGTCAAACCTGGCAGCTGCCGTACCCGGACGGGCTGAGAATACGAAGACATGCCCTCCAGAGAATGCCAGCACTTCAACCAATGAACGTGTCTCTTCAAATGCCGCAGCATCCTCACCCGGAAAACCGACAATAACGTCTGTGGTGATGGAGATTCCCGGAATAGCCTGGCGGAGTCGCTTCACCAACTCCACGAACTCAGCTGGCGTGGTTCTGCGAGCCATGTGTTTGAGAATGGTTGCTGCCCCAGATTGTAATGGCAAATGGAAGTGACGGCACAAACGCGGGTCCTGCCAAAGCCTGATCAGGGAGTCATCCACTTCCCAGGGTTCGATCGAGCTGATCCTCAAACGCGGGATGGTCGTACGAACAAGGATGGCGTGCAACAGATCTGCCAGGTATGTTGTTGGTGAGAGATCCCGTCCCCAGGCCCCGATCTGCACTCCGGTCAGGATAGCTTCCTGTGCACCGCCGGCGATCGCATGGTTGATATCAGCAACCACCTGTTCGATCGCAATACTGCGGCTGTTCCCGCGCGCCAGGCGCGTAACACAGTATGTGCAGTGGTTGTCGCAGCCATCCTGGACCTTGATGAATGCCCGCATGCGTTTACGACTGCCTGCCACCGGAACCCGACCGGTCATTTCCGATCTGATTTTATGATTCTTTAGGATGATTTCAACCAGTTTATCCTTGTCAACGTTCGGGATGACCTGCCGGACGCCAGGAAGGGCCGCTGCCGCCTCAGATTCCTGATTGGACCAACAGCCTGTGACCACCACCATCGCGCCCGAACGGGAAGCCTGGCGGATCTTCTGGCGCGAGTCGGAAGCCGCCGCACTCGTCACCGAGCAGGTATTCACCACCACCAGGTCAGCCTTTGAGATCGATGGGACCAGGTTATGCCCCGCTGCATACAACTGGCGGGCGTAGGCTTCGATCTCCGCCTGGTTCAACCGGCAGCCAACCATATCCAGATATACGTTCATGGAACGGTCACAATGAAATTATCAAAGAAAACATCCACGCCGGCCTGGGAGTAGGTTCCGGCCAACACGCCGACCTTGCCGGTCACCAATCCCTCGCCGCTGGCTGTCGCAACCAGCAAGTCATTGACGAAGAATGATAGCTCACTGCCTTCGCATGCTGCCCGTAGCCGGTAAAGGCCGGTGGGTGAGGATACAGCTTCTATATAGACCATGGTGTCGCCGCTTAACATACGGTAGACCCCGGACTGGCGCCGGGCGATTCCGGCATACCCGTCGCTGCTGATCAAGAAGGCGTAATAATCGCCATTTTCCTGGATGCGACAGAGCAGTCCAAAGGCATTATCATTCGTGCCCTCCAACTTGGCGGCCTCAACCCAGATGATGGCATCGCTGTATTCCTGCGGTGGATACGACCACATGTCAAAATCTGCCCGATTAATGCGGAAGCGTAGCCCACCCCAATCATACAGAACCGAATGGTCATCGCTTAACTGGGTATACCAGCCCGATTCGGGATCCGAAAAGTCATCATAATAGATCGCCCCGGGAGCGGGGGTCGGATCAGGCGCCAGGAACGGCAGCCAGGCCAGTTGCGGGATCGAACAGGCCAGAGCAGCGGCAAGCATTATTGCGATCAAAGTAAGAGGTCTACTGGATTTCATACAGAGTGTCGCTAATTTTAGCATACTGCCTTGCCCAGGATTTATTAAACTCGGTATGGCGATATAATTGGAAATTCCGCCAAGGACCAATATGGATCAGAAACCAGCCCCTCTAACCAAGTTACATCGCAACGTATGGGTGATGACCATCACCTCCATGCTGACCGATATCTCTTCTGAGATGCTGGCCAACATCATCCCACTCTTCTTATATAACGTGTTGGGTGTTCGTACCTCACTGATCGGCCTGATCGACGGTATCGCCGAATCGACCGCCAGCATTACCAAGGTCTTCGCTGGTTACATTTCCGACCGGACGCACCAACGCAAGTGGCTGGCCGTCCTTGGGTACAGCCTGTCGACCATCGCCAAACCCTTTTATTATTTCGCCACCACCTGGGGGGCTGTACTCGGCATCCGCTTCACCGACCGGGTCGGGAAGGGCATTCGCACCGCACCACGAGATGCGCTGCTGGCTGGTTCAGTTCCACCGGAAAAACTCGGAACGGCTTTTGGTATCCAGCGTGCCGGGGATACTGCCGGTGCCTTCGTGGGCATTTTGATCGCAACGCTGATTATCGCAACCACCCAGAGATATTCAGCCGTTCTTACCCGCCCCACCTTCCAGACAATCGTGTTGGTCAGCATTATCCCATCTGTCTTGGCGGTACTGACCCTGGCCATCGGTGCAAAGGATATTAAACCCAAAGATGGCGCCGTGAAACCGACCCTGTCGCTCAAGGGTATGGATCGACGTTTTCTATCCTACCTGGTCGTTACTATTCTTTTTACTCTCGGCAACTCTTCAGATTCCTTCATCATCCTGCGCGGACAGGAACGTGGCCTGTCAGTCCTACAGATAATGGGCATGCTCCTGACTTTTAATGCCATCTACGCACTGCTTTCGACACCTCTTGGCATGCTGTCGGATAAGATCGGCAGGCGCAAGATGATCCTGCTCGGCTGGTTGCTCTACGCAGTGATTTACCTGGGTCTGGCCATATCAAAAACCGGCGCCAGCATATGGGCGCTATACGGTTTTTATGGTATCTACTACGCTTTCACGGAGGGCAGCGGCAAAGCCCTCATCGCTGATTTTGTGCCCGATGAAAAGCGAGGCACAGCCTATGGTCTGTACGCCATGGCGATCGGTTTAGCTGCCCTGCCAGCCTCAATCATCGCCGGCATCCTATGGCAGGGTGTTGGAGCCTGGACCGGCTTGGGTGCAGCAGCACCATTCCTCTTCGGCGGCCTGATGAGCCTGCTGGCAGGTTTATTATTCTGGAAATTCGTAAAATAGTACTTGAATAGTACCCCGGCGTCCTACTCAGGCTTGACAAAGTGTGATATAAGAAAAAAGCCCTACCGTGTGCGTGATGTGACGCTTTCGGTTTTGAGCCAACAAGATCTAAAAGTGGTTCCTTCTTACGTAAACAACGCGATAGGCCCGCGCCAAGGCGGCGTTTACGAGGCGAACCACACCTGCGAAAGCAGGTTCAAAACTTCGTTACACACGGCATGGTGGGGTAATCATTTTCGGGGGTTGACACACAACTGAATAACAGGGATACGGCGGCTGCATCTCACAGGGTGAGATGACGAGGAAGAGGTTCTCCTTTGCGAAGAGGATGCTAACCCGGAAACGGGAAAAATCGATCGATCAGCGGATGCCTCTGAAGCCTGATCACAGGCTTCCACCACCCTTCCGGCAAGTGGCGGACGAAAAACACCCGGCGACGGATGCGACAAGAATGTCACAGTGATGAGGAAAACCCTCAATTATGGAAGGGCAGCCAGTCGTTAATCGTTACAGGTGTGCCCGAGCGTACCTGTATTTTATTTAATCATGGAGACAAGAATGGACCCAAAAACAATTCTTAACCGTGTAAAGGAAGACGATATTAAATACATATCCTACCAGTTCGTCGATAT
>Ga0208980_10000012_pt1 | contig 73370 bp, 64 predicted proteins | sample WetSurMetagenome_3_FD_187993 | JGI IMG/M metagenome (GOLD analysis project Ga0208980, IMG submission 187993) | Wetland microbial communities from Twitchell Island in the Sacramento Delta, sample from surface sediment Aug2011 Site A1 Bulk (version 2) | ecosystem: Environmental > Aquatic > Marine...
TAGAATATCATTTGTGCCTTCATACATAACCCTGTAAGTGCCAAATGTTCCCGTGGCATACTGAAAAAAGTGAATCAGCTCATGCAGAATCGTTCCCATAGGGATAACAAACGTATCGATCTCTACGCCCTCTTTATAGGAAAATGCCTGGAATACTGCAGAATCTGTTAGATGATCAAAGAATGCGGGGGTGTCGGTATTAATCTCATTGATTAATTCCTCACTAAGTTCCTTACTCTTCAATTGATAATTCTCATACAGTTTTGCATACTCTTCGGCATTCTTAGCAAATATAACGGTAGGCGTTTTTATTGGAACATATCCTAAGTGATGAGAAAGGAACTGCATTAGTCCTTTTACTTCTTGTTTTGTTAGGGGTGTAGTTATTGCGGGTTTTAGCATAGGTACAAAAAAGGGGACAGATATTGCTACCTGTCCCCTCTTCCATATTGTGAATATTACTTTAAACGGTCAAAATTCATACCGTCGCCATCAGAGGCCAATTCAGCCGCTACGTTCTTGTTCTTATATTCCGAAACATTTGTGCGTGGCTTATCGTTGGTACCCATAACGGTGGTAAGATATGCAGACACTTCCAGCCCTGTGAGAGCTGCAGCGATACTCTCCGGGGTTGCGTTTTCATCGCTAGCTTCCGGGCTTTCTCCGGCTTCTAGTAACGTATACATCTTCCAGGTTACCCAGGGAAGATATATGTTATCCCATACCTTCCGTCCCTTAAATTCTCCATCAATGACGGTAAAGGTTACCTCAAAACGATGGCCATCTTTGTTGTCCTTCGTATGAGGGCTAACCGATACCCCATCGACCTTGAGAAGATAACGGCCATCAGGGATAGGTTCAAAGCTTGATTTACCTTGCTTAAGATTGTACATTAGGTTCAGTATTGGTTAAATCTTTAAGAAGCATTAAAGCTTCATCCTCACGAAGGTCTAGCAGACTCTGGACTGAGTAGTCTTCATTCAGCTTGTCTCTAAGCTGCGTTTCGGTCATGCTATTTGTTGCCTTCATGAGCTTTGTTAATGTTTCACCTGTTACGCCGGCGGTAAGAATTTCTTTTGCGCCGATCCTAACTTTGAGATTTCTATTTGAAACCTGATTCAATAGTTGTTCTGCCCGTAATTTCACTGGCGGTCTTTCGAGATCTTTAACACCAAAGTACTTCACAAGCTCTTGATATGTAAATTCAAAAGTCTTTGGAAGTGTATTTGTACGATCTTTCTTTACCGTAGCAACGCGGGTATCGTCTGGACCGAAGTTCAATTCCAGTACCACATCGAATAGATATGGAGCATCTTTTGGACCATCTGGATCCGTCCCGATAATCTTCATGAACTCGCCAGAGTCCTGGGAGTACATATTTTTTACTTGTGCTGTTGCAATGATATTCATATCCAATGCAAGTAGCTTATTAATAAACGCTTTCAGATCACTCTTGATAGTCTTATAGTCACTAGGCTGGAAGACATATTGAGGATTACCCTTTTTAACTCTTAGGCGTTTAAGATGTTTTTCTTGTAGCAGATCCCAGAACTTTGTAAAGGAATCGATGACCAGGGTCTTAAAATCTCCTGGATCTTGTATCAATCCATCTACAGCCTGAAACACCTTATCCACATCAGTAGTTCTCAGCTTCTGAAAATTAAAGGCTGAGGCATACCAATCTGTACCACCGTCAAGATCAATCACAGCAGCATTGGGGAAGTGGAGACTTGTTACGGTCTTTCCAGTCCCATGCGTGCCATAGATATACATCTTTAACCGGCGTGATTCAGGAGTTGCTGGGGAAAATAAAGTTGGACTCAAGTTTGAGTATTGGTTATTTATTTACAAACGGTCTGACCTTTTCAAAGAGTTTGTAGGTACTCTCTAAATCTCGTAAACAATAATCTGCGATTTCTTTGATGCGTCCGGAGTAGTAAAACTCTGCCACCTGAGAGGCCACAATGCCGCCCTCTTTAGGTGACTTTACGTTGAAGAAATCGCAGGCCTCATGTAGGCTATAGAATTGTTCCCGACCACCACTGATTGCAAGGAACACATCAAAGTGTGGTGGAAATGGGTCATACTTTGTATATTGAAGAAATTGTAGATTTGTTGGTTTCAAGCCGTGATGTAAAGACCGTCGTACTATATACGGTACATCAAAGCGTATCCCGTTGTAGGAGATAAAGACGCCATTATATCCGGTGATGTTGGACCAAAAGGCTTCGAGTATGGTCTTCTCATCTTCGTTAGTTAACGCAAGACTTTGACCTTTCATAGGGTAGTATAGTCCTATACAAACTATACGAGATAGATAGGGATCTGTTCCCTTTATCTCTCCCTCTTTAGCCGCTAGATCAACATCTGGATCTCGACGAACTGCCGATGATAGCTTCTTTTGAATGTATCCTTTTTGAACTTCTGAATACTCTTCTTCTCTAAACGGGACTGTTTCTATGTCAAAAATTAACATATTCTGTATTGGGTGTTCCATATTATACTAAATTTCCTCATCAGAATCAAATTCGTCAAGTGAGATTTCATCTAAACGAGGCTGTGCATTTTGCACAAAATCGTTACACAAGACGACCATACGATCAACAGCTCGTAGGTTGTCTAAAGTTTCGCACTGACGAATTTCTAGAAATTTATTCTGTTTCATGGCATATCCCATAACATTCTGCAGTACCTCATCAGAGACAAAGCGACCGACAGTTATTTCGATCTTAGTCTTCTTCTCTATTAACAGAACGCTGGTTGATTCAGCAACGTATCTTGTAATCTGCTTCTTTCCTGGAGTAGGATTATCAAACAATTTCTTTTCCGCTTGTTTAAATCCTTCGGGGCCGATTTCCCAAAAGTCTTCGGCCCCAGGTTCAAATCCAGGTATGATTATCATAGTTCTACTTCTCCATCAAATGGAGCTATATGAAACTTTGCTTGATGTGTTGGATCTGGGAAGTATTCCTTGATTCGTTCGGTAAGTTTCTCTGGGCTATTGGTACGCTCACTAAGATGACCGATAACAATGGTCTTAAGTTTATCAATGCCTAACGACTGGATAAACTCCATAGCTTGCTGATTCGATAGATGTCCAAAGTTACTTTTGATACGTTCTTTTAGATCCATGCTATAGCCCTCGTATTCCGCTAACAATTGTTCATCATAATCACATTCAAGTAATAAAGATGTACATTGTTTAAGAGCTTCTATCATGGTTCTGGAGAAACTTCCTGTATCTGTGACATAGCCAAAGGTTGTTGTGGTGTCTGAAATAATAAATCCCAGAGCTTGAACCGCATCATGTTTGGTTGAAAATGGCTTTACCTTCATAGATCCGATTTGGACTTCTTGGGTATCGCTTAATTCCTTCATAACACAACGGTCAAAGATGTTGGGTTTCTTATCTCTAACAAGCGGACTCACATATACTGGAACCTTAGTTTTTCTATGTAGAGCTCCAGCACTTTTGATGTGGTCACTATGCTCATGTGTAATCAATAGAGCATCGAACTGTTTTCGGCCTGTCTTCGTTAAAACCTGTTTAACAGGTATTCCTGCATCAATTAAAATAAAAGTGTCGTCATTGAAAACCAGTGTAGAGTTTCCGCTAGACGATGAACCGATTGAGATTATTCGCACGACGTATATATCTGTTTCCTTGCGCTCTCCAGTTAGGATTGTGGTATCTCCTGATCGCGCCGATTTGCCGTGCAGTAAGTGCTAAGAACTGAGTCAGGACAGTTGATGGGGTATTTCCCCAACCGCCGATAACCTGAATAGTCTTAGACCTGCTCGTATTGTCATAATCCTTGAACGAAGCGATAGCTGGATTCGCTTTGATACTTCTCCAACTATTATCTGTTGTACGCAATGAGATAAAATTAATTATCGGTACAAAGCTTTGGATACGCAAAACATCGTTGATTTTGGTAGTTCGAGGATTGAGTGGGTCTTTACGAGCTTCCTGGACGTAGGCAGAGGAGAGAGCTGTTCCGAGGACCGTTGCCTTATTGCGTTGGCCCCGTTTGAACGATTCTTCTTGTCTTCTTAGTCTTCTCTTCATATTCTTGTTTATATTTTAGGAACGTTTTAACGTTCTTCTCATCATGTTTCCAGATGGAGTTTAACCATTGGACGAAATCCTCGTCCTTTAGGTCGTCTTTAGTTACGGGCCTAGCCAGAACATATAGCCCTTTAAATTTAAACACCTTTACTTGCTCATCTCTTATACCAGGAAGCTGGTCTGGAGAGGCAAAGTCGTTAGTCATTAGGACCACGTAGTCACCAAGATATGGAGTGAAGTCTATCATGGTCCTATTATACTAATTTTCTAAGACAAAATCAACTATTTAATTCCTTTAAATAGCTCTTATATTCATCACTGCACTGGGACGAGTTTAACAGTTTCATCAGCTTTTGTGCTTCCAGGTATATCTTTTTGCACTGGGGGCACTTGGCTACCGGTTTCCGTATCGCCCGATATTGGGGGTGTTTCTTGCACCGTTCCATGTATTACTCCATCTATTCGATATTCGGCCCATATAACCTTTCCGGCCAGAACTGCATCTTTGATCTGTTGTTGCCGTTTGCTGAGATATGATTGTCCGGATTTTACTTCCAGGAATACAACCTCATCGTCAGTAAATATTACATAATCTATGGGCATACCTAGAAAATGTGCTTGCTTTGGATTATAGGGGAAGTTGGCTAGAAACGGAGCCATCTGCTCCGCTATCTGCCCGGTTCGAACTTCCGATGATTTCTTCTGTCCCAGGATCTTGAGATTCTGTTCCTTCAATTGCTCGATCTCTTTCCTCTGCGACCGATTGATCGTTGCCAGGAGAATTACTAAAAGTGCTAATACTATTAGGGGGATTAGATAACTCATCATTCAAAGCCTTATCAATTTTTCGTTTTAACAATTTGATCTTCCGCATTGAAACCTTTTGGGGGGTTCCACTTCGATCAGCCTCTCGTACTTTGAGAAGATCGTATATATACTCTTTCCCAACTTTACGTACAAGGCGTCGTACTGTTTTTTCTGTCATACGGGGATCGGCATCAAACATATGATGCGTAATCAAATGCGGGATCTTGTTAACTATCTCTTTAGGGAAGTTCCAATATTTGAGATAGGTCTTTGCTACTTTTGCTCCAACTATTTCATGTTTGAAGAAATGTATTGTGCCATCAGGATCACATTGTATTGTTTGTGGTTTAGCAATATCATGGAAGAGGATGGTGAGCCTTAGATCAAGTTGTGGCGGACAAGCATCAAGGGCGAACATAGTATGTTCAAATACATTTCTTACGCCAGACCGCTTGCTTTGAATTACAGTTTCACAGGCTGCAAGCTCTGGTAGAATATATTCTAATAGCCGTGTTTCCTGAAGCTGTTTGAACACGGGGCTAGGGGTTGGAAGTATTAAGATATTTTGAATCTCGCGTCGTATTAAATCTGGACCTATATGTTTTATAATCTGAGCATTATCATAAAGGTTGAACCAGGTTTCAACATTCAAATTAAAACCTAATTCTCCGGCTAACCGACACGCTTCCACCATTTTGATTGGACTTCCTAAGAAAATCTTTTTTGGAGCAGTAATAACTTTATTCCGTATATCAGCTACTCCTCTAAAGGGATCATAGTAGGTTTCAGTAAGCGGGTTGAGATATACATTGTGAATCGTGAAGTCAGTCGGCTCGTTGAGTTCCTGGATATTTGAGATCAGTCGTATATGAAGACTGTCTGTTTCTATCTCTGGTGAACTGTGTGCGACTATAGTGAGTTCAAGCTTCTCAATAATATGAATCAGCTGCTGTTCTGTTATTCTACTTACAATCAGATGTTCTTTTGGATAAGGAAGCCCCAAGAAGTGGTTACGTAGGGAGGCACCTGTTTGAAAGGTTATGCCTCCCGCAGCCGCAACCTCTAAATAAAGCTGTTTCATTTGGGTACGATGATACCTCGTTGATAATATCGTGGAGTTTTATGGAATGGTAGTGCGGAGTAATCTGGAAATAACCCGTTCTCCAAATCAAATTTATGCTCTTCCATATACATCTCATAATGAGATCTGGACAACTTTTCCACTTCATCCATTTGTACTGTGATAACATCTGTATAAGAATCCATACGCATTATCTCAGTTTGATCTGCAAAAAACACTAATAAGCCACGACCATTCCATAATTTATTGGCATATGCTGTGAAGTAACTTATGACCTTTAGCGGGATGCTCTCAGCCAAAATATAAACAGTTCGGTCTGTCACTAAAGCTTTGGCCTCTCCCTGAGTAAAGGGCAAACATCGTTCAGTTGCATACTTCAGAACCTTATGGAAATCATCATCATAAGGTTGTTTAAGCCAGGCAAATGTCTGCGGCTCCGGGTTGAGGGTAAGCAGTTTCATATGGCGTCATCCGGTAAACGGGCTCCTGAATTTGCTGCAGGTTTTTGTACGGTATGTCTATTCTTCTTCCACACATGGGCATCGCATAAGCAGGTGCCGTGTGCTTTTAGATTTTTTGCTTTCGGATCTGTTACCTTAGGAAGGGCGCAAGATCCTTTATTATTAGAACCAACCTTCTTAAAATAATGGCAATTCCAACAGCACCGTACTAGTACAAAATTAGGACGTATATCACTCATAATCTGTAATTAATTTTCCTTGAATGTGGTCATATTCATGTAACCAAATTCGAGCGGGAAGATAGTAGAGATGGTGATTATCCAGTTTCTTACCTTCCGTATCCATAAAAGAAATGACGATATGTTTAGGACGTTCTATGTTACAGAACTTTCCAGGAGCTGACATACAACCTTCCCTCATCACATCTACCTTCTTGAAAACTTTTACAAGTCCGGGATTGATAAAGGGCATAATACCGTCCTGCATCTTTATCACAAAAACAGCCGGAGGAGGATCAATGATATTATCCCATATTTGATTTGAACTCAACCCAATGCAATTAGGATCGGCATTACATGTTTCTGCCAGATCGTTTATATGCATCTGAAGGTCATCGGTTATGCCTAGGACAGGCATACATTTTGTACGAAGCATTTTCAAACCCGTAGGGTCTGTATGTACATTAATTTTCTTTACCATTATAAATCCCTCAATATTCTATGTCTCGAGTACCACTGATATTTTAAAAGCTCCACACGCTTATCAACGAAATCAACGATGATAGGCTTTTTTTGGATACGAGCGGATACTCGCATAAGCCGGCCAGCACTTTGTTTAACCTTGACCACACTCTTGATTGGTGCGCAGATGAACAGTACTTCCAAATCGGGAAGGTCAATACCAGTAGAAAACAATTGAAAAGTAGATACAATAGTTCGGTGCGTTCCATCGAGGAGTCCTTTCATTACAGCCATGCGCTCTTTCTTTTTCATATCGCTGGTAAGCATAACTGCCCCAGCTATATTATTTCGGAAGTATTCTACCTGTTCTTTTCGTTGACAAAGAAGAACACATTGCTGTGTAGGATAGCTCTTCAACTCTTCGATGATTAAAGCATTGCGATCGCTATCCCTGGATAGATCTGAGATCATGTCTTGATATTCGGATGTATCAAACAAAGGAAAATAGTAATTTGTATCTATGCTCTTATAGGTAGGTTTGATGATAACCGCACTAAGTGCTGACCCCGGCACGCTATGTCTAATTGGGCCGGTGACCCAGAAGATAACTTTATCGAGACCGTCGGATCTCTGAGGAGTTGCTGAAGCACCATACTTCCAGTTACAATTGAGTGCTGATAAAGCTGCGTAGTACGTTTCAGCCGGAGCGATGTGTACTTCATCGCAGATAACTCCGCTCCAACGACCCGCAAGTTCTTTCCTATCCATCGAAGTAACAGTTTGTAAAAGAGCAACTGTAATCGATTTAAACTCTCGCTTACCATCTCCAATGAATCCTATATCTTTCTTTTGAAGCGTTGTGAACTTAACAAGTGATGCTATGAATTGATGTGCCAGTTCTATGGTGTTTACCAGTATGAGGAACGGTTCTCCAATATCACAAATGATCTTGTTAAGCATCACGGTCTTTCCCGAACCTGTCATGGCCGTAAGAACACCGTGAGTATGTTTCTTCATATCCTCTACAGCAGCCTCTTGGTAATCATGTAGTTTACCAGTAAACTGGATACCAGTCTTTCTCTTCCGTCTAAACCGATTATCGATTAAGGTTGCCTTAGGATAGGATTGAACTAATGAATCTAATATCCCAAGAGGAACAATAAGCTTATCTGGCTCTTCTCTGTAATACTTTAATTTCTGTGGTACGCCCCACAAGGATTTATTCATCCTCGAGGCTATATCCCACTTGGGATTAATTAGTGTTAACCCACTTTTTATTGTGGCCGCCTCTCCCTCAGTAAACTCTTCCAGGACAAGCTCATTAGCAATCGTAATTTTCATCAATGACCTAAATAAAAAACATTAAAAGCTCTGGGCACTTTGTTAATCTCTACCTTACCGACATGTGCCATTAGTGCCATAACTCCCTCGACCAAGGGCTTTATCCTTGGATTTTTTATTTTGTATTCCCCGTGGAGTTGTTTCCATACCAGCTCAGAATCTGTGCCTATATGGATATCGGTTATATTGTTGGCAAGGCAATATGATAGGCATTCCCTTATTATAAGGTATTCTGCCTCATTATTGGTCTTATTTCCAAACTTAAATGTCTGCCGGGCTATCTCTTTAGTCCCCTCCATATTGAAAGGCAGGTCGCCCTCGACAATATAAAAAGAACCATAAGCCTGCCTTTTCTTAGGATCCTGATTATTCAAGGATCCTCCGTCGACTAAAGCATATATTGACATACTATCTTATACCAGAAACCCTTGATTATTATACTAAAAATTCTTATAATAAGCTAAACCAATATACTAACTATATGGCACTAACAAATGATCAAATGACCCTTCTAGATCAGATTCTAGTTCAGGGATACGCTACCAAGACTGTACCTATCTTGGGAGGTAAAGCAGAAGTTACATTCAATTCTATGACCGCCGGGGATCAATTAAACGTCGAATCCTATATGAAGAATATAGAGGGTGCCCCAGCATTCGTCGTACATACGTATTCGATTAAGTTATTAGCTGAAGTTTTGAAACAGTATCATCATATAGGACACGATCCGGTAATATTTAAAGATTCAAAAGAAGCGGAAGCCTTTATTAAGGGACGCCCATCAACACTTGTAGATGCTATGATTGCTGCCCAGGGTGCCTTTGAAAAAGAGTTGGGCCAGTTGGCAAAATCGGAGACTTTAGAAGCAAATTTTTCTCCAACCCCATCGCCCGAGTCCGTGCAGAATTAATTCTAGATGGGGTGAAATTAGGTAGTCCGGATTCGATAAGGGATAGACTACTTGTTTCGGCCAAAAGTTATAAGAACACTATAGAGTATCTACGATTCTTTATTGGAATCAAGGCAGCATTACTGGATAGAACTGACGCAAACAGTGTTAATGATTTTAATGATACTCTACGAAAACTAACAGAGTTAGAATCTCCTGGAGCGAAGAAAACCAAGATGAAGACTCCAGATGATGTTAGAAACATCATGAAAGATTTTGACCAGAGCTTTAAAAAAATAAAAGACAAGCTAAAAAACTTTAAGAGAGCTGACTGATGCCCGACGAGACCATAAATTATAAAGTTAATGTCGATACGAGTTCCTTAGCTGATCAACTACAACAAATAAAGAATCAGGTTGATCAGGCTATGGCGACATACACCTTTTCAGCTACACTCCCCGACCCCACTCCAAGAGCTTATGCTTTTCCTTCTCAAGGTTTCACTGCCCAGATTGCTGGTATTGGGGCTGAAGCTGGAGGGCTGGCATTAGATACTGGGCAAAACGTTGCTGGTGGAATGACGGGCGCGATGCAGCAAGCTCGAAGTTTCATAGATACAGCCCGCCTAGGATTTCAAAAGTTCACCAACGATGTTCAGAACGTTATGTTAACAACGTCTGCTGGACTCGACTCAGTTATGCCTCGTCCGCAATTCTCTCCAGGAACAGAATATCGTCCAAACTTTTCACAAATGGGGCCCTTCCGATCAGGCTTTGAATCTCTGACTGGCTGGGGTTATAACCCAAACATGTCCATGACGCCAGGTCGTTATAGAGAATATGCTCTGAACAATATGTCCGATCAGGTTGTAGAGCTTGGTAAGGGTGCTCTAGAAATGGGAGCTATGGCTACAGGTGTAGGCGGAGCAGTCGCCGGGGCTTTAGGAGCAACGGGTTTGGCAGCAGCCGGATTAACGCTAGCCGTTCCAGCAGCAGCCGCTTATTTAGGGTCGGAGGCTTTTCTCGCTACTGGCGGTTATGATGTTCGCCCAGCTTTACAGGCACGGGCTTTTGTACGAGATGCTTCATGGAGATTTCTATCCGGACGTTTCAATGATCAAGCAGCAAGTGAAATAGGAATGCAGGTAGCAACTGCAGCCCGTTCTGAGAATCTTGTCGGAATGCGAATGACTCAGGGCGAGGCGATGGGAATAGTACAACAAGCAATTGATACTGGTGGATTTGATACAGTGCGCACTGCCGATGAATTTAAACAACGGGCAAAGACGTATATCGAAAGTACTAAGTATGTTATGCAACAGCTGGGTACTACGATGAATGAAGCCGTTGGGTTTATGAAGGATTGGATGAATCAGGGGCTGGTTACCGACACCCAATCAGCGCGTACATTTAGTACTGGACAAGCAGCGATGGCATATCGTGCTGGATATACACCAAACGAACTTCATGCTTTTGGAATGCAATCGGCTGAGATGGTACGTGGCACTGGTATTATGATGGGAGCTGGATATTTATCTGGGCAAATGGCACTCTCCGGAGTTAAAGCCGGAATGACAGCAGGCGCCTTTACTCCCGAGATGATTAATCAAATGGGTGGGGCAGAAAATGCGGCAGCCACTATTAACAGAATGGGTTTTGCTTTTGGAATGAGTACTCCCGGATTAACATACTTTGCTGCACGAGATCTTATGGGCGAGGGCGCAGGAGCAATGGATCCCCGCTCAGCAATTGGTGCTGCAACAACTAGAATTCGTACACTTCAAGATTATATGAATTTCCGAGGTGGACAAGCTCGAATGTCTTCTCAAGTTGGTTCTGAAGTTCTCTTTGGAACACAGGTCGGTCAATATATGAATATGTTTAAAATGACCGGGCAGGAATTGAATGAAGATTCCTGGAGAACCTTTATGGAAGCTCAGGGAGTTGGTGGGTCGGAAGCTGATCTAATGTTCGGAAGAATCAGAGAGGCGCAACTTAATGTAGGTGCAACACGAATGCGGGATGCAATGGGAGAAGCTACACGTCGAGCCAATCAGGGACGTCCAGATGTATTTAGTGTTGCTTTGGATAAGGTAGATCAGGTAGCGGCTGAAGTATTTCGTACCCGAGAAATTGGTCAGGCAGCCACAGATGCAGCAAACTGGATTTCGCGTACAGGAAGGGATATCTCTCGTGGCTGGCAGGCATTAACAGTTGTTGGTTATCAGGCACCTACGGAACTAGGGGAAGTAACAACTGCCCCAGCAGCAATCAGGGCTGTTATGGCCCAACGGGCAGGAGAGTTTGGTGTACGCCCCGGAATGACTCCAGAACAAATATTAGCCCTGCCACTAACTACTGGAACCACCCCAATGACACAGCAGATGGGAGCGGTAGCTGCTGGGATAAACCAAACGTTTCAGTCAGAGGAGACCGGTAAGTTCTTAGATACGAGAAGACAAGTAAATGCTGCAATCGAAGCTATGCAGGGTTCAAAATTAGCAACCGATCTTCGCACTTCTACAGCAGTTTTAGAGGGTAAAGATTTCAATGTAAATATGCAGACAGCGATACGTGAATGGGAAACATTACCCGAAGAACAAAAAAGAGTTATAGGAAATGTAGATAGATTTACTATCCTACGAACTGGTTTAGATAAAACATCTGTACAAAGTGGTGCACGAGATATTATAAAAGGATGGGCAAGTTTTAGACCTGGTGTTGGAACTCAATCACGTTGGGAAGATATTCAAAAACGTGGAACGGCTTTGGAAGCTGCCATATCTAAAGACTATCAATATATAAAATCGAGTGCAGAGTCACACGATATGTGGGGTAATAAAACCACTACCTATGAGTATGGCAATAGTCTTAAAGAGGGGTTAGAATTAGTAGAAGGAGTAGCTCCAGATCAATCCAGATTAATAGCGGGAGTTTCTGAGTATAATAAATATATGCAACTGCCCGGTGGTAAAGAGGCTCTTCTTGGTTTATATGCAGATCGATATAAAGCAAAATTAGGTATAACATATCAAGAGGCACAACAAAAGGCTGAGGCATTTATACCAGAATTAGCAAAAACAGCGGGACGAGCAGACGTTCAAACATTTATGGGTGAAGCATTGGTTTCTAAGATGCTTGGAGTACAAGACCCGGGTATGCGAGAGCAGCTTGGAAAGACATTGGGTATAAGCGGCCCTCTCACAGAAGGTAATATTATTGGAGCATTTTTTGCAGCCGAAGCAAAAGGTAAGTTACCAGCGCTATTGAAAGAAGTGGAAGCCCAAGTTCCATTATCAGGAGAAGTAGCAACCAAGTCTGTAACAACAAAACAACAATGGGATATGATGGCTGCGGCAAAACAAGTAGATGTAGATTTGAAATCTGTTGCCAGAAGCATGAATATAGATCTAACAAGTTCTACACCACAAGATGTACAAAATCAGGTAAGCAATAAACTTCTTATAACAGAATTACGAAAGCTTACAAATGTTATGGGTAATAGGAGTGGTCCGGCGCTTCCAGTATATATAACGGGCGGTCGATAATGAGAACAAAAAATATAGTATGTAAAGTTTATTTAGAAGGCGTTAATGTCTCTTTCAATTCTATTCAAATTGCGGAGCAGGTAGGAGCACCTCCAAGAGCGGTTGTGAGTTTTCCCGCAGATAGTGCGGCCTTAACTCTTCTTCCTAAAACCGTTATTCATATATACTATGAAGATGATATTGGTATTGACCGGTTAATTTTTATGGGTGAGTTAGCGGGTAGCGGCATTTCATTTACTCCAGATAAACGAGCTATCAATTTAACTTTTACAGCCTTCTCTCAGAACTGGTATACCAATGTTATCCTTCCTATGGACTTGAAGGTTCGGACTATGGCATCTAATGCTCTATATGTTCAAGTAAACCAGGCAGGGGATAAGGCTGAAGCCTCTACTCTAAAATTTACCGACTTAAAGGGTCTCGGATTTTTAGATGAAATACTATCGAAATTAGAGAATGGTGGAGACACATTGCCCACTATCATACAAAAACTAGTTAATACATTTGGTGAGGGTTTTGAGGGAGTCTACTGGCAAGCTGTGGCAAAAGCTTTTGGATTTAATAGTATGGTTGCGATTGACGGTGTAGGTAAGCCGGCTACATGGCCGATTCGAAAGATACAAGAACTGCTAATTACTGTAGCCGTTATGCAACATATCAAGGGATTAGCCCAGGGCGTTTCTGCGGGTACAGATATACATACATTATTTTCAACAATACTGGAATCTTGTGGCTTTTGTTATTCAGAAGTTGCGGCACCCACAGATTTAGGAAATACCCGTGCGCATATTCTAGTAAAACCAAAGACTCATTTCTTCCCGCCTATTAGACATAATGTTGTTATAGATGATGAGATAGTACAGTTGAGTTTTACTAGAGACTTTGATAGAGAGCCTACACGTTTAGTAGGACAAACAGTTCCATTCTTTCTACCCACCAACGATATAAATACAACTATTGTGAGTGTGGTAGTTCCCAATAATGTTAGATTGGCTCAAGCATTGGAGGGAGATAAACCACTTAATTCTACAGAAGTTTCGAACGATCAATTTAAAAATCTAAAAATGTTTGGCCTCTCAAGAGAAGAACAATGTCGTGGTGTTGTTTTAAGCGAACATCAAGATACTTCTTTTATTGAAAATTCTTACTTAATAGCTCTGATGAAAGATGCGGGGGAGAACAGTGATTATGATTCTCTCAGCGATGAGAAACGAAAAGAAGTCAACGGTAAATTTGGAGATTATGTTACCGGTGGCGGACAGATGAATGAGTCCGAGACTTACCACATGAATATCGCCACAACAATGTATTATGATAAACGACATCAGGCAAGAACCATACAAGTGAATTCGCCTTATAGTCCATATAGAATGGTAGATTTTCCTGGAGTTATTATAAGTAAATACTTCCCCTCTAATGTTCCCGGTATAGTGGGTAATCTTGATTCCGTGTCCTCGGTTATTTCAGCTGATGGAGAGGCTTCGCAGACTCTAGTTTATTCTCATTGTAGATTTGTCGATGCCAATGTTTCGGGCACATCTGATTTCTATGGTTTCCTAGATGATGATATGGGTAATCCCGTTCCGTGGTATGCTGAATATGTTACCCAGGGAAACATTAACTCCTTCTATGAACAATTCACTGGACAAAAGAATTCGGCTGTTATTGCACAAGGGGGAAAGGCTGCGACAGCTGTTTATAGAGCAGTTCAAGATATAAAGGCTGAAGTTAATAAACCAGAGAACCAAAGAAATCGTGCAGAGTTTATACGAAGAAAAACTAGTCGTCCTTTAGTCACAAGACCTATGATTCAAAAATTATTTCCTAACACAAGTGTAAGAAAACTAGCTTCCGAAAAGAATAGCCCGGTCACAAGTATAACGCCGGCTCCTTATCTAGAAGAACGTAGGAAAAGAGTATATGCTGTATTTAAAGTTAAACAGGGATAAGAAATGCCAAACACATCGATTAATGTATCAACCAACCCAATAGCTACGGCATACTCGCCAGCATTGGCTGCTAAAGATTTACATAGGGTAGTAAATAATTCCGCCTTGATGGGATCCTATATACCAGACAATCTAGCTTTAGCAAAGCAGTATTTCCCCACAGTAGATTCGTTAGGGCTTGGAACTCTCTTGAACTTAGATAAGGGAACCATCTTTCCATTCAAAGATAACTCTCTGGCTATCACCGATATTGAGGTTCCAACTACTATCCTTGTGCTATCCAAAGGTTCTGGACAAATACAGCTACAAACAAATCGATTTATTCTTCAATCCATTTCTAAACCTAGCCAGGAAAGATTCCAGATCATAGAAACCTTTGGAGATCCGGCAGTGTATTTCTATGGGGATAGGACTAAGGTATATACCCTGCAGGGTTTACTGGTGGATGCTGAAGATCCGATGCAAATAGATAACACCGGGACGGGTACTCCTGAACAACAAAGGGCAAAGGGAAAGTATTACTGGGCAACAGCCTTTCAAGATCTGTATGAGAATCATTTACGCGGCACAATTCTAACACAACGAGGCCAAATTGCCGCCATCTATGTAAACAATTGGTTTATAAAGGGGTATCCCGTTCAGTTAGTTATTAACAAAGAGTCGGCAAATACTCCCCAATTAGCCTCATTCCAAATGACTTGGGTTATAGAAAAAGAAACTCTTCTGTCAGCTACAAACGCTGAATGGTTATATCGAAATAATACCCTTAAAGGTGAGGCTGCCCAGGCACTGAATGGTTACTTAGATGCTCTTGTAAAGTATGATGGGGCTTATTCAGCGTGGCAAAAAGAAAGTAAAGGAGTTCCAGATGTTACTCCGCTTAGCCAGGAAAAAGATCGAGCCGCCGCAGCAGTTAAGGATGCTCTGAAAACTCTAGAAGCTGCAATAGTAAAGGAAGCTTTGATAAATAAAAAGTAATGTTGATTTTCGTGTATAATCTACGTATAATAGACTATGACTGACAAACAAGAAGAACTGAATCTGTGGAAGAAGTGGAGAAAAACGGGGGATCCTAGCTATATGAATTCCCTAATCAACTCATTAAACCCCTATCTACAGTCCCATGTAAATAAGTTTTCGGCGGTACCAATCCCACGTACCGCTTTAGAGAGTCAAGCAAAGCTATTGGCCTTGAAAGCCCTACAGACATATGATCCAAAGAAGGGTACTCAAATCAATACGCATCTTGGACATGAACTAAAGCACTTAAATAGATACGTGATTGAGTATCAGAATGTCGGTAAGATACCAGAGAATCGTGGCATAGCTATATCTAAATTTCAAAACATTAAGTCAAATTTGACGGAAGATCTCAGTCGAGAACCTACCGTTATAGAACTGGCAGATGCCTTGCAATGGTCCCCTGCCGAAGTCGAGCGGATGCAAAATGAACTAAGAAGTGATATACTTATCACTCAAGGAAAAGAAGAAGCCTTTTTTGATACCACATACAATCCTTCCGATCGAGACAGGGATATAGTTGAGTTTGTCTATTATCAGTCCTCCCCTGAAGAAAAGAAAGTCCTAGAATATACATTTGGGATGGGAGGAAATCCCAAATTATCGACTGGAGAAATCGCTATGCGATTAAATAAAACTCCAGCCGAAATAGGTAGCATGCGTAAAAGATTAGCGTTAACAATAAAAGACGCGGCAAGTAATTACTAATGGATCCCTGTAGCATAACAAAGAAAGCCCTCGATGCCAAAGCAGCATTGGGCATGGATTTAAGTAACCTTCAACAAAAATTTGATTTGTTAGCAAAGCAGGCTAATAAGCAAATGGATTTGTTAGGGATACCTATTCTTAACCAACTCATGAGTAATTTCTCCCAGGTCGTAAACTCAACTCTGGCAGGAGTAGTGGGTCAAATGACAAAGCAGTTGGCTATGTCCATTAATGAGGGGCTCGATCTAGTGGCCGGCGTGCTTGCTACATTAACAATGATAGCTTCTGCAGGTACGCAAGTACAATTGCTGTTTATATCGCAATTACGAAGAGAGCTTACGGTACGTATAATGATGTACAGATTGATGCTATATCATTATAGAAATATTCTTAGGGTATTGAAACTCTTACAGGCGCCACGTTCTATATCATATAAAAAACTTTTAGCCGCCCTATCATATGTAAGAAAAGCTGAGGCGTTGTTTGAAAAAGCCGTAATTGCAGAGGCTACAAAGGAAGGGCTTCCGGCAAGATATAGTTATAAATCTATAAAAGGAGCGTTTCAGAATATAGATTCTGCAACTAAATTATTAACAGCTGATGCTAGTGTTGGTGGTAAAGAATTGGGATATACCCTTTCTGTTGCAATAACTGGAAGAAAGATTCCAAAGAAACGTTGGGAATATCTAGGACAAACTTTAGCAAAAGACTTATTATTCAAATCTATTGCCCAATCGTTGTCTTATATTGAATATTTGACGTGGAATTATATGCGAATAGCATCCTTAATCCCTATTCCCTTTGAAGCGGTAGATGCAATATTTCAACCAAACAACTATACCCAACAATTTTTAACAGCAAACAATACCACCGCTCCTGGAGTTCAAACATTTAACCAGACAGATGAGGATGCTGCGTTAGAACGTTTTAGAAATGCTCTTATAAAAGAAGAAAATGAAACACTAGTAAAGACGGCTTCGGATGTTGTAGCATCCTTAGATTTATTGAAGGGGATAATACCGACTAATATAATTATCAATAGCTTAGTAGACACCATCATTAACTATCCAACATTTAATTCAGAATTAAAGGTGGCAACGGCAACACTCATTACATCTATATTACCGCTTAAAGAGATAACAACAAATGTTCGTACAGGTATGGAGGATTCGTTAGCGAAGCAGGACAGCGAATTAGTATTAGCTGCCAAAGAAGGTATCTGGACCACACAATTAAATTCAATTTTAATTCTTAAGGATGGTATTCTTCCTGCCTTAGAGGGGCAAGCCCGATTAGATCAGGATGCCTATAATTTAGAAACCTTTGTTAAATATCTAGAAGCAAACCAAGGAATATTTGTAATTGCGGATGCCGTACCAAAATTTATTGCTCAGAGCTTAGAAATTTTACGGGCACCGTTCAGTTCACGTAGTTTAGAAGAATCAGTTGTTCTGGTAACTTTTATCAACAGACAGTTGGAAAAAGCTGTGCAGGTGGATAGGGCGGTATTAGCAAAAATGACTGGAATATCCGAGCCATTATCTCAGTTTACAGAACTCTTAAAAATGGCGTCGGAATTACCACCGCCGATGTCGACTGTAGCAAATGCTTTGAGAACTGGACAGGCTCAGCAGGTATTAGGATTTATTACGGCACTTTCTCTTGGAACAATTGATACAATAAAAGATCTCTTCAACCCCAATTGCCCAGAGGTAAAAGTTAAAGAAGAAAAAGAGTTGTCGCTGTTTGACCAAAAACAAAAAGAAATTGATTCCTTTAATGGAATACCGGTAAGTAACTTATTTGGATAAATGACTATGAGATCATTACAAGTATATCAGCCTAGCTCAGAGACAGGCTTATTGGAGATGAAGTTTCCTTCATCAATCCCTTCTGAAGTCAGTGGGGTTCAAACTCTGTTACAGAACATTGCCTTATTCCTAAAGACCACCCCTGGATCTGATTCTTTTGATCCTGAACGTGGTACTATATTGGGCGATCAGGCTGCGATGGCTAAATCGTTTACCAATATGGATCAGGTTCGGGTATCGGTATCCGATGCAGTTGACCGTACACAATTATACATACTTACACAGCAACAAAAGCAGCGGGAAGCTGGACAATATATAGGCCCGGATGCCACACTTACAAAGCTGGAAGTCAACAATATTTATCAAGGAGACGATCCTACTTCCATTTTTGTGGAAATTTTAGTATATACAGAGGGTAACAAACAATACTTCCTAACGGTATAAAACATGACTATAAAAGAATATATAATTGATAGATTGCTCGAGTTTGACCCCACACTGGACACCAGTGATAACTCGGCATTAGTGGACTTACTAGTTAATCCTGGATCGGCTATGCTCGATCCTGTCATTGCACAACTAAACTTTCTATTAACTAATTTAGGTTTAGCTAGTCCAGAGACTATAGATGAATCTGAATTCGATTCGATTGCAGCTAACTTTCTAAAATCTAGAAAGCAAGGAGCTAAAGCTGTTGGGGTCGTAGAACTTTTTTACAACAATCCTATCAATTTAGATATACCACAAGGAACTACCTTCACAAGTTCGACGGGAGTAGTGTTTGAAACTACACAAGCTATCCATATACCTCTATCCAGCATGGCAGGTAACACATGGAATTTTCCTCGTTATTCGACTGGACCTATTCCGGTATCTGCTCAAGAGTTTGGAGTGATAGGTTCCATACCTCCTAATGATATAAAGAGTACAAATCTCGTTCCCGCGCCTGCTCTTGTTACAAACCCATCAGCCTTTAGTGGAGGGGCAGATAAGGAAACCAATACAGACTTTGCTGCACGCCTAATTGATGAGACTCTTACAGCAGCTCTAGGAAGCTCAGCGAGTATCAAAGCTAATTTAAGCCCTGCCTATCCTACAATCGAATCTGTAAAAACACGGGGAATGAATGATGTTGAGATGCTCAGGGACTTAGTATATTCGGGCATTCAAGTTTATAGTAACTATTATAACGTAGATTTCTACGGAAAAATTTCAGGGCTTAATGAACCACCATTCCCGCAAAGCATAGCCTATTGGAACGTGTTCTATGATGATCCAAATACATCAGGACTTATTCCAGATCTTCCTATCGTCACTGAGTTTACAGATCAATTTACCACCGGCCAATACGGGGGTATCTATGATCTTAACGATGCACTTAAAACAACCGTACAAACCACAATAGTTTTAGAAGATGACTTCCAGGCTCCTACGCTAGATCCGGCATGGATTCTATCGGATTCGGTTACTGGGCTGGGTATATTAAAAGATGCTAATGAATTTTTACTAACGACCGTAAGCGGTACACAAATGCTAAGGCTGGGCAATAGATTATCACCAGATGACGCAGACGCCCAGGCATTGGTATCCATCTCTCAAGCGCAACTCTATAATATATTAAATATGTTAAAGAGCTTCAATCGTTTTGGTAAGTGGTTATGGAGAAGCAGTATATTTGATTTACAAATTAGACAGTTCCAAGCTTATAATGACTTGATAGATTTTATTCAAGCAGATGATGATAAAGATAATAACATGTTAAGTCCGGAGGAACGTCAGGTTTGGAATATTATACGAAGTTTATCTGATGCAGCACTTCTGGAAAAGACACATAATTTCTATCCGCTTGCTACAAGAACACTGGCTAAGCATGCTGGAGTAACTATAACAGGGAGATTTCAAACAGACGACACTTCAACGGATGGACGTCTTTCATATGTTACCGTTCTTCGTGATCCGGACTCAATAGATCCAACTAATGGTTATGGATTTGCCTGGATGAAGAATGATGCTAGTAATAGTATCTTTAATGTGTATCTTGTAGATAATAGTACTCTATCTAATGATCTGTTTGTAAGTACGACCACCATAGTATTACCACAAGGAGAAAACCAATTTAAAGCTGCGGCTAAGGTTGATATAAAAGCAGATAAACTCTACAGATTTAAACTGGTTATTGGCGATGATTATTCCATGTCTCTAAAGATATGGTTGAATGGCTCAGCCGAACCCGGTATTCCAACTCTCAGTACAGGAGCCCCGCAAAACGTTACAGCCGATGGATCTCATATCGGATTTGGTGTAATGGGAACACAAAACGGACAATGGTTCTATGATGATCTTCTGGTGGAGAACAATGCTGGGGTTCATACCGCGCTTCTGTATAGACTGAAAGCGGATCCGGCGGAGTTTCCAAATGGATCTCTAGCACGAGTTAATCATTATGGTTATGCTTACGACGGAACTACCTATGGCCTATCCGCCTTTATCAAACACTTCAATGGTTCTGTTTGGGAATGGGTTGAAATAGGTACCAATACAAGTACCAATGTTAGTGATCGAGAAGTAACCAGACTCGCATACGATTTTACTATGAATACAGATTATCGGGATACTGATAACTTTATAGATGTATTAATCACTTCTACCGAAGCACAAACCACCGTAACTGAGGCTACATCGTACTATGTAAATTTAGAAACAGGTATACCATCAGGAGTACATACAGGGGGATGTGCAGATATCTACATTAATGATCCAGGCTCAATCTTAGTGGCAGAGCAAACACTTAATAATGTGACTGGGAATATTTTACTAGATACATCTAATGGCTTTATGGGACCTCTACATACTATCGTAGATGTTCAGACTGCGTTGATCGGGGATTCACTGACCGAGAATACAGATTGGACATTAATAACGACGAATGCCGCCACCGCCTATTCGGTTCAAGAATATCCTTATCTAGCCTTTAGCCCTGATTTAGCTAACACAAAGGTAAAAATTATTTATCGGTATTATGCATATGGGCAGGATGTACAGAATAGAGTATCCTCAGACCAATACAGATATTCAGGAGCAAGTAATTTGTCTAAGATAATGCCCCCATGTGTGGTACGTATTAATAACCTTCGTTATAGAGGCAACCTCTCCGTAGGAGATGCGCAGCTAGCAATCGCAAATTATGTGAATACCCAACCAGAAAAGGTAACTCGTAACGAAATTATAAATGCATTATACACAGCAGGAGTTTCTTTTGTAGACCTGACTAATGTCGATATCGAAATCATACTACATAACTATAAAAGAGAAACACAAGATCCGGAACAGCTGGTTAGTGAATATATTAAACCAGATCTGTCCGCATTCTTTACCGACTCTTATGAAATGACCGGAGTTATAAAACTATAATGATTCCCCAGATAACACAGATATGGGATTACATAGGATCAGCGTGGAATAATTTCCAGGATAAAGAACTCGTAGAGAATTTCTGGGCTGCGCTAGCTAGTGGTAATCAATATGTTTTTAGCCATGTTTCAAATGTACAGTTCAGTCGTACAATAGACTATATGTATCCTACATTTGATTATGGTCCTGAGACTTTTATTATAGTATATTCTGGACTAACAACCGATTTAACGGTTAGTCCTATTGTAAACGGACAAGAGCAGGTATTAAATGGTGGTTTTGAAACAAATACTTCAGGCTGGATATCATATGGATCTGTCCCCTTTGTTCGATCAAATACATATGCACATACTGGAACCTGGTCAATTAAATTACCGGCTAATAATTCTTCAGCAGGTGCTAAATATAGTTTTGGAGGAAGCCAATTACCATCTTCCACGCTTACTGCGTGGTTTAAATTAGGATCTCTTCCGTCTACAGGTCAAGCCGGCTCGATAGGACTTCTGGCGGTTGATGAAAACGATATGATAGTTGCGATGTCATTGGCAGCTGTGAATACAACTGCTTGGCAGAAGGTGACTATATATAGTCAGTTGCCAAACATTCGCGGATTAATTGTGTACAGTTTAACTGCCGTAGACGTTTATGTAGATGATGTATCGTTGCAAAGAACTGGATATTTTGAATATGCTCTTCCAGAATATACTTACTCTGTACCAACCATTACGTATAAATATACTTATAATGGGGTTGTATATACGGGAACATATACCGAGAATGTTGACTACCTCATTTCGTCGGAACTGAACTCGCTAATTTGGATAGGTACGATTATTCCCGATCGGCGATATTCAGATAAAAGAGTTTTAATAGGGACTGCCGACCACGTATATAGAATCAATCCCGTACTAGGCGATGTGTGGTCTCGCCAATGTGGCTTCAAGATACAGACGATGTATCCTAGTTATGGTTCTTTCGGACAAGAAAAATACACACATCTGAAGCAATTGATTTGGTCATTAGATTTTTATCAGCAACAGGCTCCTAGTATATATACACTAAGAAATGCTTATGGAATTGCTAGGGGACTTCCTTTTGCGTATGAATCTGGAATTATGAGTTATACAACAGTAGGTGGGCTCTATAATGTAACTATAGGTGGAGATACTTTTATATTCCCCTCTGGAGTAAGGCCCGGCCCTATTGGTTATTACGACAAGTTTGAAGTACTAGCAAGTGGTTTAGAACTATATGATTATATTAGCAATCCGTCATTAATAAATACCTACACAAACCCGTATACGCGCAGATCTACTTTAATCTACGATCTTGATGCAAGTTTATCGGGAATATCCTTCTCACAGGATTTTCTGGACACTTATATGGCAAAAATTATCCCAGAACAAATACAATATCTAACAATATAATGGACTAATCATGGAACGAGTAATAGTAAATGAAGGTACCAAAGTCAATCTGTATGATCTCTTCGAAGATCTGCAGGACTATTCGCAAACTAACTTTTTAAGAGTAATCGATCTGCTGATAGAGACTTATGGAGTAAATGCCGATTATCTTCAATCAGGGATACCGGCCTCGGACACTACTTTAAAAGTAACAACGAGTGCAGGAACGTATGTTAATATAGCTCCTGGAGAAGCACTTACTTCCGGATTACATTATATACGTATCTCTGCTCCCACAACTTTTTCAACCGTTGGGTTAAGCGTGGGGGATCATAAGCTTTGGCTTATGCATCAATATTCTGAGTCCGATCCTGTCGATGTTATGAGCGGCTTTGCCATAGGCTTGCTCGGAGGATCACAAAGAAATTCTCGTAAACATGATTCGTATGCTTTTGCCTGGGATATGGTTACAACGACTAGCGGGGTTCTACTAGCAAACGTAGCCATTATAGGAGGAGCCTTAGTTGATGAAGTTGAAGATGAACGACACGCTAACATATTAAAGTTTAAAACTAATGTAATTCCAGTGGACGTAGTGAGAAAGACAGAAACCGCCGTACAGGAAGTACAAGGTGGTTTTTGGGCAGCGTCTCTTGCAGCTGTCGGGGTTTCCTACTTAGATAAATTTACTATCACTACAGGAACTGGTATTCACACGTTATCTGGAAATGAAGCAACTCTGTTAAAAGCTAGATCCCACGATCAGAATACTGATACATATACAACGGCTTCGAACTTTTATGTTGGCGGACCTGCCGGAACAGGATCACTTGTATTAACAATTCCAGATGAGCCCATGCTTCCTCAAAATCTACGGATAGTAGATATATCTCCGGTTACTCTAAGCGACTACAGGGACAAAGCATATGAAGAAAGCCGAATGCCCCTTGAAGTTAAGGTGGGTTTGATTTCTCATGAGGCTGCTGTAACTATGAAGTGGAATTGGGACGAGGTATTGATGATTGGCGCACCTGGCCCGAACACTGCTCTTATTGCCCTTAACCCTGGTCCAGATAGGGAAGTGCTGGCAGATGAATTAATCGGTTATCACTTCTGGCATCCTACTGGATATGATTATGTTATCACAGATAATGGAGCATCATATTCTGTAACAGGACAATATGCTACACAAATAACTGTACAACCTTATGGACATTCTGTTGGTCTTGAAACACTACCACTAATTTATACAGGAACTTCGGCCAAAGCTTGGGTCCATAGTAACGCAGATTCCTATGATATAGTTGCCATTCCGGTAACGAAGTCTGATGATGAAGTACTAGAGGAGCGTTATGAAGCAAGAATTATCTCAGCCAATGGAACTCCAATTAGTTTAAAGACTATGGAGAATTATTTCCTTGGAGAAAATATTAGAATAAATATTCGAGCAAATAACCTATCAAGACATTCGGGGTGGGCTATAATGCCCCCGGGATCATTTACTAAACCATCCCCATGGCTATCACCAGTTACTTATAGATCACCGTTACTAGTAAAGATCCCAGACATCTCTTCAGTAGGAGCATCTATTTCTGCGGCGGGATCTTCAACTGGCTTTGTAATAAACATAAATGGATGGTCATTAGCCACAGATTTCGAATTAGTTTGGTCTGCTGATCAGAATGGTGCAGATTTCAATAACCCAAGGGCAGAACGGAGAATTACAAGCGCACGAAAAGTAGATATCACTACATCGATGACTATAAGATACTATGTAAAGGTTCGCCCACTTATTTCTGGACAATCGGTTGCCCCCGCATTAGCGACTGATGTTATGTCTGGTTCAGGAGGACAGAAACCGGTAATCTATACCTTCGGTCCAACACAAGTTAATCTTAAAACATACTCCGGAACAATCGGTGGATATAATGTTGGACCAGAAGCCTGGAGCCTTACTAGTATGTATAGTCCTGCTGGAAGTGTTGTTGTGTCCGGCTATATTAATTCCTCATTACAGGGGGAGACTCTAACCGTAGGAGTTACAGATTATAATATTGACGATACGATGGGGAGTTATTTCCTATGTCTTAGTGATATGAATGGAAACTTTGTAAGTGCAGGACTTGCTGGACAAGCATACACAATTGGCGTATCTAAGTTTGCTAGAGAGTTGCATACATGGACTGGCCCAGGATTTGATTTTGTAATAACTGAAATTGAGGTTAATCAATTTGCTAAACCAGGATCCAATGTATATGCCACATCTCCGGTATTAAGGGTATATCCATTAGCTATGGAATCAGAATACGATAGTGTTGTTCTGAGTTCTCCAGGATCTGCCCGCTATCTACAATCAACAGATATTTTAGTTACACAGAACTGGGGAAATCGGATTGTTCGTATAGATCTCTATGATCCGAGTGGCAGTACCGATGCCAACAAGGTAGGATTTACAGGAGCAATTACATTATCCTATAGAGCAATAACTCCATCTGATGAGTATAGTGGATTAAACCGATAAGGATAGAACATGTTAGATAATCTAACAATAGCACAACCTAATGTAGATAGAATAACAATTCTAAATTCAGGTATTGTTACTCTTATAGAGGATCTTTATAGAGAAGACCTTGTTCTGGGACGTAGTCGTATCAAAGCTACCTTCTCATCATTACAAGTGTCGGGACTTATTGAGCGGCTATACTATGAGGTTTATGATGGGAATCTTGAAGCAGATAATGTTATCGAGTTTGATATGGTTCCCTCTGGAACAGAGTCTGTAGAAATTGCAGGAGTAACTTATACGTTTGTAGCATCGGGTCTATTAATTTCCCCCAATGATGTTCCGCTAAGAAACACGGCACTAGGTTGTGCCATTGCGTTGTATCGAGTTATAAACAAAAACGGAATCCCTGGAGCTGATTATGTCCTCTCAGGACAAAATGTACATCCATATGTATCTGGACTTCTTGCTGATAATCCTTTGTATCTTCAGATAAATACCTCAGGAATTATTGGAAATACCTACACGATATATAAAAATTATGATTCCACCGCACTGGGAGTTTATAGTGTTAGGTTTAGTAAAGGTAAAGACCAAGAGGTGAAAAATCCTTTATGGTTTGACTACGTGGCTTATTCTGGAACTAACGGAACCACTTATCTTTGTGATGTTCCTTCTTCAGATTATGGTTTAACTTATTATGTTCGACTGTATTTTGCAAATTCTAGCGGACTTCAGGCACTTAATGTCTTACAAGAACCTTCTGATTATTGGCGATATACGCCGCCCTTCTTCGGCCGAACTTCTCTACCATATTATGCTGAAGTATCTGGATTAGTTGGTTCAGATCTTGTACAAGGAAAGATTCCTTCAATTCATGAGCTTGTAATAAAGTGGGATGATATGCATGTTTATTCCGGACTTAATGTAAAATTAGCATACCCGCTTACTACAGGAACCCCTACCCAATCAACGGATTCATATGACCTGGTTGAATTAGGGCAAAAATTTTCGTATATTATATTTGTGTTCAAATCATCGGCAGGGTCTTCACCACAACGAAGCTGGCCGAGACCTACCGATGCGAATGGCACCTGGTATTATGCCGGCAGAACAGATGATACCTCTGCTCGAGTATTTATGCCAATAGGATCCACATATTCAATTTGGGTAGGATTTGGAAACGCAGATACACTGAGAACTTCAGGCCTACCAATAGACATTGTACACCCCGACATTTACATAGAGTAATATGGCTTCTTTCTTATTAAAGAGAACAACAGATAGCATAGCCTACGGAACCAAAGTTAAAAACGGTAGGTATGTAGTAGGTGCTTATGTTGTCTTATACAACTCCACAACTTCTACCCTTATCGGTCAAACACAGACCGATAAATATGGCCGTTGGTACATCATCATTAATACCTCCACACCCGACCCAGGAATCTACCAAGTACGTTTCTACGGTTCCGGATTAATTTCCGCCGAACCACCTGATGGAGATTGGGAATTTGTTGAGATCGTTGATACCACAGCCGCACAACAGGGCGCTGTTACCTATCGCGGAATCTGGAAAGTTGGAACTCAGTATTACGGGAGTGCTATATACCATGAAGCTGTTAAAGCTCCTGATGGAAAATATTATTATTCTATAGCTGACAGTCTTGGGGTTCAACCGCCGAACGCTGGATCCTGGACATATTTCTCCGATCAATTTGCCTCCGTTGCAACCGACCTTCTTTTAGCACAAGATGTTGCTGTAGGAAGAACTATAACTCTTGGTACTGCTCTTGAAGATGGTGGTGCTGGTGGTATTCTACAAACTGCAGGAGTAACCGGGCTACGTTCTGGTACCGGGGGATTCTACGTTAAAGGTTCTGGACTCAGTGAACTACGTATAGGTACAGTTGATGGGGCCAACTTAGTAAGTGGCCTTCTATGGGATGGTCCTAATAATATCTTTGAAATTCGTTCCAAGAATTTCTCTATAGATCAATATGGAAATGTTACAATCACTGGGCTAATTACTGCCACCTCTGGTCTCATAGGCGGATGGACGATTGGACCAACCTCACTCTATTCAAATAGTGGTGCTGGTGTTGGTATGTCTTCAGGCGATTGGCCCTTCTATGCCGGAGATACAAATCCCGCTAATGCTGAGTTTAGAGTAAGTAATGCTGGAGCTCTTTATGCTTCAAATGCTACTATTAGCGGTTCGATTTCTGCAAGTTCTGGGGTTATAGGCGGATGGATTATCGGACCAACATATTTATATTCAACTAATGTTGGCCTGGCCCCGTATGATTATCCCGTTTTTGCTGGAGCTGATTATAGTTCCCGTGCCTCTGCTCCTTTTAGAGTTAATACAGCTGGCTCTATATACAGCATCTCCGGTATTATCGGAGGATGGGCTCTTGATACCAACACACTAACTGCACTTACTAACGGACAGATTCGTACAGGATCTTCTGGAACATATATAACTCTTGATAGAAATTATCTTCAAAGCTCTACTTATATATCCGGTAATCAAGGATTCAGAATAACATCTTCTACTGCAGATGCTGAGTTTAATAACATTGTAGCTCGTGGAACTTTCCGAGCATCCGTATTTGCCATTGATGAAGTAAATGCAACTGGCGGAACCATGATGGTTACCGACGCTGCTGAGGTTGTTAGTGGTCTTACCACTCCCAACGATCTTAGTACAACTTGGTATTTATGTGCTAGAAAAACCTACACAAACCAAGCAGCCATGTTTGGTGGTCCTGGTACGGCTACGGGCTATGTTATAAGACTTAAGTTTGCCGATCAGGCGGTTAACGGAGTTACAGATATTTGGGCTACACGCACCTCAGCTGCAGCTGTAGATGGAGGAACATATTGGAGATTTACCGTTCAGAATGCTACAGTTAATTCCCAAAATAAGAATATTTATAAAGGTACTGCTGCAGTTGGTTATGGAACTTCTACATCTAAAAAAATAATCCTAACCAGTGATTTGGGTGGATCCGCTGTAACTCCTTATATAGATATGTTCACTACAGGATCATCGCCCTGGAATGGTGTAACCACAAATCTTCGTCTTGGAAATCTTACCGGAATTACCGATCCATCTTATGGAACACTTCCTTCTGGAACTTATGGCCTCTATGCTGATAATGCTTATCTTAAGGGAGCTATTGTAGCTGCTTCTGGTCTTATTGGTGGATGGAATATTGGAAGTAATTATCTCTACTCTACTGCTGGTAACGGTGAAGGTTTAGCTCCTCTTGATTATCCTTTCTTTGCTGGAGCACAATATGCATCACGAGCATCGGCTCCCTTTAGAGTTAATACCACAGGAGCTATATATAGTGTATCTGGAATTATTGGTGGATGGAATCTTACACCTTCACAAATATTTGCACGTTCTCTAGTTGGTAGTGGTATGGTCAGTATGTATGGATTCCAGGCAAGCTCCGATTGGTGGTATGGGGGTTTTGAATTAAAAGATTGGGCTACTTGGAGAACCGGAAATAAAGCACGTTACCACGGTTTCTTTGGAATGTCGGATAATGGATCGCCTCCAACTAAACCCGAGATTGTATTCTATGTAGGAGCTACTACAAATACTTCTCCCCGGTCTGACGCAGCTTTTTATATTGATATGGATGGAGGCATGAGGTTTGGTGGAACTCAAACCCAGCCTGGAATGACTTGGGATCCGAACACGAATGAATTGACTCTCAGTGGAATAATCACAGCAACTCAAGGAAAGATCGGCGGTTGGAATATAGGAGCGACCTCTCTTTATGCAGGAACCGGATCGTCTACTGTTGGATTAGCATCCTCGGGAGGCTATGCTATATATGCGGGCTCTGCTACTCCAAGTGCAGCTCCTTTTAGAGTTGATCCTGCTGGAAATGTTTGGGCAACTGCAGGATTCATTGGAGGGGATGACTCCTCCACAGGATGGGAAATTACTACCGGATCAATAGCAACAACATTAAATGGTGGTGAAATGTTTTTATCCACCGTAAATTTAGAACGCGCATATGCATCAATTCTAGGAATCGATAATTATTTTGCTGGTCTTTGGACTTATTATACTGGACCAATCATACCCGGATCTCATGAAGCATATAGTTCGGTAAATGCTTCTACTACATCCAATGTGCCTGTTATATTTGCTGGAGCTGATACTAAATATCCTGTTATCGGTACTTCTTCTATTCCTTTTTATGTTGATGCCTACGGAAATTTCTATACAAAAATCACAGAGTATTTACAAACAGCTTATGAAACAACCTCTATTTCCGGATTAACCTTAAGCCCAACTACACCAAAGAATATGCGAATCGAGTCGCTGATACCTCGTTCTTTCAATGAGAGTGGTTCAGGAGGAGGTTTAGTTTATGAGAGCTCGACTGGAGAATATAAATCGTTTACTTATACTAGTGCAAGTGTTACTTGGGGTGGTTTTGACTTTATTTATACATTATTAAATTGTACTAGCGATGTTGGAAATATTGTTGTTCCAGTCGGTGGACGCATATTCGCACGCCGTTCCGTTACAACTATTAACGATGGTGGAGCGTTTTCTCTTTCAACCTATGGCCCAAGAGGTGTTTATATAGGAGGTACTAATGGTAGCAGTATTCCATTATTAAGAGTTGAACAATACGATAGCGATGCGGGAACTGATTATCAAAGCCGTGCTGTTGAAATATATCATTACTCAAAATTCCATGGAAGTACACAACCACACTATGCACAATGGATTATTGGCGGAGGTTATGGTTCATATAGAGGATTATCGGTTTATGCGGATTCCACGGGATGGACTCCTACTGCAAGCGGGCAAGATACTATCCGTGGAGTGGAAGCAGATACATATGCCGAAACAACGGCTGGATCAAATTATGCGTTGGCAGGAGTGGCTCAGGGCGGAATAGTTGCAGTGGGTATATATGCATCCGCCACTGGTGGTGGGTCTTTAGGTTCGTACGCCGGTATTTTTGCTAATGCTCCTACTCGCTTTGATAAACAATTACAAATAGCTGAGATTTCTTCCCCTACAACACCTGGAACGGGTTATGGATATCTTTATGCTAAATCCGATAATCTTATTTACTGGAAGAGCGATGCCGGAATTGAATACGATCTTACTGGAGCATCCTCTGCTTCTGGAATCACTTCCATTAACACCCTTACCTCAACCGCTCAAACACTTGTTGTAGGAACAGCGGGTACCGGATTTAATATAGTTTCCACGGGTAGTACCCACACATTTAATCTTCCATTTGCAGGCATATCCACTAGCGGAATTGTGTCGACTGGAGTTCAAACCTTTAGCGGGCAAAAAACATTTAACAATAATGTTCATATAAATGGAAATTTAGTTTTTGATGGTACCTACACAATTTATCCTCAGGATGCCACTGTTGCAAATGATTTAACAATAATGGGTGGGGTGGGCTCCGGCTCCGGTGCGAGTGGTGGAATACTTTATTTAATGGGTGGTGAGGGTAATGGTATAGGCGACACCGGTATTGTGTCGATGGCCTATAACGGAACTAGTCTCGGAGGCGTTGTTATTGGTAGTAATGTGCTTACTGCCGGATATTTACTTGACGTATATGGTGATATACGTGGCTATAATATAAATGCAATAACAGCACTTAAACTTAATGGCGCTGATATTAATACAGCAGGAACTCTTTCCAATGTTGCATATCTGAATCAAGCAAATCGGTTTACTGCGCGACAAGGCATATTCTCCGTAGCCCCACAACTTGTAGTTTCTGGATTGACTAACAGTGAGATTGAGGTACGTTCTACTTCTGGCGGCCCGGCGTCTATAAGCTTTTATAATGGAACAGATTTTTGGCAATTTGGTCATGCCACTACGGTTGGATATTATCTATTTCAATATAATTCATCGACCAAGATGTCAATTAACTCGGCCGGACAAATGACTATAAACCGGATAGGTACTCCCACACCTTTAGCAACTCTTGATGTTAACGGAAATGCCTACATAGCCACAGGACTTGATGTTCCCGAGGGTCCGGTTCACATAGGCGCCGCTGTAGGAGCTTTCACCGCATCAGGAATAACCTTCGACAAGGCTAATCAATCACAGCTAGTTAATGTGTGGGGTATCGATGCTGCCAACTCGACAACATCAAATCCTGGATATTGGGGAATTTATTCGGTAGATGCTAATGGAAACGCCTCTCAATCATATGATATTCGCGCAACACATGACATTGCAATTAAATATGATACCGATAATACACATTCAGGAACATTTAAAGTATGGCGAGGAAATACTCTTGGTGGAGGAACCGGAGTATTTACACTTGATGCTACAGGACAAGCAACTTTAGTAAGTGGATTAACCTTAGGTACATATTTACAACTTCCAGAAATCTCTGCTCCAACAACCCCATCCTCTGGATTCGGATTGCTCTATGCCAAATCAGATAGCAAGCTCTGGTTTAAGAGTGATACGGGGCAAGAATATAATCTTACTGCATCTGGGGTAACAGGACCAGCAGGTTCTAATTCATATGTTCAGTATAACGATAATGGTATTTTTGGAGGAACATCTAATTTCGAATGGGTAAACGCTAGTAACTCGTTGCTCATCACGGGTTCAATGCAAATTAGTAAGGCTACCTCAGGAACAATTTGGGCATTGAATAGCTTTACAAATGGTTTAGGACGAGTGTTGGAATTAGAAAATTCGTATGCAACAGTGGCGATAGAAGGTGGGCCGCGACAATATTTTCGAGCTACTCTTACAGGCGAAGGAGGAAACGAAAGCTTTGATCTTTCGGCTATCGCAGGAATTGTTGAAAATGGAGATGCTTTTGATACATATCAAGGTGCTCTGGCCTTCTATTATTTTGGAGGAGAGGGGACTGCTGTAACTGAAGGAGCACGTCTTGGATCTGATGGTATGTTTAATATGTGGAAAAATGCCAGTGTCTCCGGACTCATACGAATAAAAGAAATAAATGCTCCAACTACCCCTCCATCAACATATGGTTATTTATATGCAGGAACAGATAGCAAGTTATACTGGGCAAATGATCTTGGTACTACATACGATCTTACTGCCTCCGGAACTAGTGGTGGAGGTATTTCCTCTGTCGGTTCTCCCGCGGCAACCCAAGTAGCATATTGGGCTTCATCAACAGCCCTAAGCGGTCATATAGGCTTTACTTATCTTCCCGGAACAAGTGCTCTGTCCGTAAGCGGTCTTATTGCTCTTGGATCCATTCCATCTTCAACAGGTATTCTGAGAATTCCAAATAACAATTCCATAGGATGGAGAAATGCTGCCAATTCAGGTGATTATACACTAGCTCTAAACAGTTCTAATTTATTTGCCTTCTCAAATAGTTTAACTGTTACGGGGGGTACTACAATTTCTACTACCCACACAGTTACTCAATCTACAATTACCGGCAATACTCCCGCATTCGATGGTTCGGCAACATGGAATAACTCCGCCGTGACTTTCCGGGGTATTGAGTTTGCAATAACAACGGGAGGTGCGGGGTATCAAACTACTTCTACACTTCTTCGGTTAAGAACAGATTCAGGCGATCGATTCTATGTCCAAGCCAATGGAGCAACACTTATTGGTTTGGCCGGGTCAGATTTAACAATTAACAATTCAACCGTCTATGCTACTGGAGCAACCGTTTATACTGGCGATAACCTGCATGTGGGTGTATCAGATGGTCAAGCGGGGATAACTTTTCATGGAGCAAGCTCTGCAAATAAATGGGGTTTTTATAAACTTACCAGTACCTATGACTTTGTACTTTATAATTATACAAGTACTAGAAACGTCTTAAGATTTGCCGAAGCAGCAGGAAATCTAACTACCCTATACGCCAACATGGTGATTGAGGGTACAACCGGATTCAACGCTAATGGCGAAACTGCACAGCTAAGTATTGGCGATACTAACCATTATGCTAAAGCAGTGTATGGTTCTGGACTTGCTTATGTAACCGCTACAAATGAAGACTTTACATACTTTGCTGGATCCACCTTCATATATCGTTTAGGTGGAACAGGTCTTCTCACTATTAAAGAATTAACAGCTCCTACAACAACAGCTTTGTCAGGATATGGATATCTCTATGCCAATACTGCTGATGGAAAATTGTATTGGAAAGATGATGCTGGTACAGTATATGATCTAACTCTGGGAAGTTCGCTTCCTGCTGACAATATAACAGGATTAGGCGCTTCGAATCGAGTAGCTTATTTTACTGGAAATTATACCATTTCTGGAAATAATAATTTCACTTACAACGGAAGTACCATTTCTGTAAGCGGTCTACTCGATTATAATTATACTACGGCTGATACTCATTGGAATTTGGGAACACGTGCTCTTACTCTTCATGGTACGGGCGGGGCCGATGTTGGTTATACACAAATCGCAATGTATGGCGATTCAACTGGTGAGCGTCCAGGATTCGTTATGGGCAGATTGGGGCCTGAATTTTACATTAATGTTGTTAACACAACTAACAGAGTCTTTTCAAACTCCTTCGCTGGACTAACTACGATGATCAGTGTTAGCGGCCTGGCCCTTGGTACACAGTCTGGTAATGCGGACCTAATGGTATTTGGACAAAAAGTAGGTATCAATAGAACTCCAACCGCGTATGCATTGGAAGTAGATGGGGATATTAATCTAGAGGCGGGCCATATACTGCGCTATGCGGGAACAGATGCATTTGCTGGATATACTCCTACTTCTAGAACACTAACGCTTACTCCTGGAGCGGGAATTGGCATTGCTCCTGGAGGAGCACAAGATCTTTCAGCTAATCGATCTTGGACAGTAACAGTATCTGGTACAATCGGGGCGACTGCAACATGGAATGGTCAGGTTATATCTTCAACATATCTTGATGCAAATATAGCTTATAAAAATGCTAGCGCTAATATAACAGCCGATTGGATTTTTGATGGCTCAACTTATCAGGGTATAACTGTTGGAGGGGAATCAGAAAACGGTGTTGTTAGATTTAAAACCGTAGGATCATATGGAACACTAACGTCTCTTGACCTAGCTTCAGATTATACCTGGTATCTTCCAAATGCAAGCGGAGTTATTGCTCTCACTAAGGATCTTAACGCTTATTCTCCAGCAACTAGAACACTTACATTAGTTCCGGGAGGAGGGGTTGGAATAACTCCTGGAGGAGCACAAGATCTTTCAGCTAATCGATCTTGGACCTTAACTGCGTCTGGAATAACTGTACTTCAAGGAGGTACGGGGGCCACAACACTAACTGGATGGGTCTATGGCAACGGCAGTAGTGCCATGACCGCCACAACAACCCCAACATTTGGGGCGGGAAGTACTTGGAATGGTAACGCTATCTCGAGTACATATCTTGATGCTAATATAGCTTATAAGAATGCTGCCAATACATTCTCTCTGTCCCAAACAATTTCTGCAGATCTTATTTTCTCCGGAGCCAATCGTACTATTTACTCGCTCGATGCTGCTACGGCAAGTGCGCTATATATAAGAGCAGGCTCATCATCAACTTCAGGCGGTGCTGGTGCTAATCTCTTTGTATGCGGCGGCCCAGGTAATGGGGCTGGAACTGATGGTAATGTTCTTCTTGCTTGGGATGGAGGCAGTATAGGTGCCGTAGCCATTGGACAAGGAACTGTTACAGCCACTTATTTACTGGACGTAGCTGGTTCTATCCGATCAAGTTCAAGTATTAATGCCGTAACATCATTCTTATTAAATGGCGCTAGTCTTAATACGGGTGGAACTTTATCCAATGTTGCTTATAAAGATGCCACCAACCTCTTTACAGGAGCAATGAATGGCTTTTCTCAGACAGTATCTGTTAGCGGACTATTAGATTATAACTATACAGCAGCAGACACTCGATGGAATCTTGGAACACGTGCTGTAGTTATAATAGGTACAGGTGGTTCAGATGTTGGTTATAATCAATTACAATTATTAGGAGGGTCAACTGGAGAGCGTCCGGGCCTTTCTATAGGACGTGCCGTAGGAGAATTAGGTATTTCTATAGCTAATCAAACTAATAGAATCTTCTTAAACAGTGCTGCAGGTATTGCAACATTCTTTGATACTACCGGTATTCTCCTTGGTACGCAATCTGGAAATGCTGATCTGGCAATCGTTGGACAAAAAGTTGGTATTAATAAAACTCCAGTGACATATGCTCTTGAGGTCGATGGCGATGTAGACTTGGATAGTACTCACGTATATAGATTGGCTGGGGCGGATATTAATACGGCTGGCACATTAACTAATGTAGCGTATGAAAATCAGGCAAATACCTTTACTCAAAATAATCTATTCAATGGAACGGTTAATACCTTCTCCAGCAACGTTGTAGTCAGCGGAACATTGACAGCAAGAGCTACCAAGAATTATTTTGGTACCGCAAATTCTACTATATCCGTTAATGGTATGTCGGTATATGGGTCTGGAAATACACGTGTAGTTGTTGAAGCTACGTCTGGTAATGCTGAAATTAATTTAGTACAAAGCACCAATACCTGGGCTATTTATACTGGAGCAGGTTCTCTATTCTTCTACAATGGAGGAAATAGGGTTGAAATAGATACCTCTGGAAATGCTATCTTTGCCGGAGATGTTACAGCAAATGGTTCTCCATCCGATATGGTGTTGAAGATGAACATCAAGGATATGAAGCCTGCTCTGGATAAGATTCTGTCTATGCGACCCGTTGAATTTGACTGGAATCCAGAAAAGATTGAACGAAGAAAAGGACATGATGTGGGTCTTATTGCCCAAGAGGTTGAGAAGATTGCTCCAGAGTTGGTAACAACTGGGCAGGATGGTATCAAGAGAATTCATTACGATAAGGCAATACCACTTCTTATCGCAGCTATAAAAGAACTAAAGGATAGGTTAGACAATGTCGGTAGAGCTGAATAATAACTTTGATTCGAGTACTAAGGAAGGTATCCGTATGACATCGGACGTAGAGTTCTTTAGAGATTCCGCGAATGTCCTCAGAACTCCCGATAATCTTACAATAGATCTGGATATCTATCAAGATGATGTTGTGTATCCATATGTATCATATAGTTTTGTTACAGGACTAACTACAATTACTATTAAAGTTAGAAGATTTGATGCCGCTGATTCGGCAAATAACTATCATCACGTTCATTGGTGGATTAGTAGTTCTTCGTATGGAGCGCCTGCCACATTGCCAAACTATGGTTCAGGTCATACATTAGCATTGACCTCGGGAACACGAACGTCGGGAACTGCACTTCCCATTACTTTAAATACAACGAATACCGGGCTACAAACACACATTACTACAAGCAACGAAATTATTACTCTAACAATAACCGCTACCGATGGTGGGACTGGAAATCAAGCTACAGGTTATATTATGACAGAAGTACAGGGCGTATTATACTCGACTTTATTCTATTATGACGACTCCGTATAAAAATATATTAGAAAAGCTTCAACAAGACGGCATACGCTTTGCCCTTACCGGAAGCTATATCATTCGCGATCTCGTTGAAGGACCACGAAAGGATCTGGATATTGTAGTTCATCCAGACGACGAAGAGAAGCTTGTTCAAACTGGGCTGGGAATACACGCTGTTTATGAGAGCCCAGAAAAACTTTCCGGCCTTTTTCAAGTCAGGAAACAGTACATCATAGCTACAGAAGATGGTCCCTTAGATTGTATTATTCAGCTGTATGAGGGCTTTACATATACAGATGAAGCGGAGTTTGATATAGATCCGGATACGGGGTTTCCCTGTATGAGGCGCATGAGATTATATGATCTCTATATAACAAGATCTAAGGGTAAGAAGTTTAAAGATAGGGCTAAATTGATATGTCCGTAATACTGTCAAATGACCTGGGAGGAAGCACGTTAGAAGGCATTCAGATGACTTCTGATGTTGAGTTGTATAGAAGCACCGCCAATGTGGGAAGAACCCCGGATAATTTTTCCATTGCCACCGATATCTATCAAGATGATGTCGTGTATCCCTATCTAACAGTCGGGGGAAGTGATAGCACACGAACTATCACCATCAAATGTCGAAAATTTAATGGTTCCGACTCTGCCAACAATAGAATGGTTGTTCACTGGTGGACAAGTACAAGTGCGTATGGAACTCCGGGATTTCTGGCGGGAGACCTTGGCTTCACCCCAAGTTTAACAGCAGGTACAAGCCTTACAACTCTCAGTTTATCAGCATTGAATACAACGCTTACTGATTCAAACGAAACTATTACAGTATCTATAACAAGCTCAAACAATGATAATCAACAAACCTTTTATTTTATGGCTGAGGTACAGGGCATTGTCTATGGAACAAGCACAACTATTTTTATTTGGGTAGCCTAATGTCACTTATACTATCAAATAATCTTGGGGGAAGTACGCTGGAAGGACTACAAATCACCTCTGATGTGGAGTTCTATCGAAGCGCGGCTAATGTCCTTCATACTCCAGACAGTCTATCCATTGACTCCGATATATATCAGGACGATGTTGTATATCCATATCTTCTTGTCGGGGGTACACAGCAATCCAGAACTTTCACTATTAAAGTTAGAAAGTTTGATGGAAATGATAGTGCTAATACAAGACACCAGGTCCACTGGTGGACTAGTACCTCGTCCTGGGGTGCTCCAAGTATTCTTACAGGAGGTTCTGGTATTTCAATAGCCATTACCACCGGAACAAATCATGGAACGGTAAGTGGAAGTGCTTTGAATACATCCTGGACCGATAGTAATGAAACGATTGTCATTACCGTAACTACATCGAATACTTCAGGCTCCTCAACATTGTATTTCCATGCTGAGGTTCAGGGAATAGCCTATCAAACGAGTGGAACCGTATATACAGTAGCATCGAGCGCTTAATATGAAAATATATCTTCAACATATAACACCACATTGGATGAGCGGGGTAGTAACTCACAAACAGGATCTTCATGACGTTCTCGGAAGACGTGGCCATCAAATGGTTCACTCTATTGAGGAGCCGCACGACATAGCGTTTATTTACAATAACAAACCATCGAACATGGCCCCATCGCTCTTCCATCTTCACAACTATAATATACGGTCATATTATGAACAGCTGAAACCATATAACTATTATAGTGTGAATAGCCAGTTTCAGAAACAACATTTCTATCTCATGGATGGGTTTGATCCTGACAAGGTATTCGTTCTTCCCAACTTTGTGGATGAACGTAAATATACCCCCACGCATTGTACACAAAGGGAGAATAGTATTGTCCTCCTTGGCCGCGTACAGGAAGAGAACTTTGATCGTATTCGTACCTCGATCATGGCTATGCAGTATCTCCCCGACTATACTCTTGATATTGTAGGTTGGGTGTTCGATTCAGGAAGAGACTTTGTGAACAACCTTATCACGGAGACGGGTGTGAAGAACGTCCGGGTCCTGGGCGAGTTGAGGGATATGGAGAAAATCGAGTGTATATGCTCCCATCAAATAGGGATAGGTGTGGGCAGGGCTATGATGGAGATGACGCTCCTGGGGCTTCCTGTGCTCGTTTACGGGCACTCCTGGGGAGGTTGGATGACTCCTGAGCTTATCAATAAGCTTAGATTTGACAACTTTTCGACTCGATCCCTGGCTAAAATTCCAGACACGGAAATGGTGGAGAGAATACTCACCTCCATAAAAGATCCCCGAGGCCTCAATAGGGCAGTAGCGTTTGAGGAGTTTGGCCTTATGAACAACGTCTGGAAATATGAAAAGGCATTTGAGGAAGTGCGGAAATTAATAGGAGGAAACGATGGCATTCAATAAAGAAAGCGCCCTTATCCCGTCCGGAATCGGCGCATTTACGGTGAGTATTGTAACGCAAAACGGGGTGGATCCGGCCGAAGTAACAGGACACATTGAAATTCTTGGCGGAGACGGTAATGTTATGCGCACTCTCCACCTGGGGCTAATACCCCATCTTACGGGTGGTCAAATCTCCACAATACAGACGTTTATGGACAATTTGCGGAGTAAGGCCATAAACGAGATACTTTAGTGCTTGATACTTTTATATTTTTTTAGTATAATAAGATACCAATTAACCAATACAGGTAACCATGAAATACTTTCAAATTTTAGAGGTCAAAAATGCGCTCACTGAATTAGGCAAAGAGCGTCTTCCAATTGCATATGAAGTAGCAAAGAACATTCGTCTATGTAATAAGGTCATTGAAGAAACAGCTGAATTATCAAGAGAAATGTTTGAAAAATTTGCGGATAAGGATAAGGATGGCAAGCCAGTTCAGGTGCCAGATGAAAACAATCAGGGTCAGATGACCATGAAGATTACAGATCCAGCAAATCTACTTTCATATCAAGAGGAAATCGGAAAGATCTTAAACGCAGATCATGATATGGAATTTGTCAAGATTCCCAAGGTTCGTATTCAAAGTGAAAAATTAACGGCAACAACCATCGTACCGTTAATTGATATTGTTATCGAATAAGGGTAATTGAAATGGTAAAGGGAAAGAAAAGAGCAGGTAAGCGAACATCGCCCCCAGTAGGTTTTGGATGTGACGAAGTTGAACAATACCTGGATAGAGCTATTGAAGAAGTTAAAAAAGAAATATTGCCTAAAATCACTGCGATCGACCAGCGGGATAAAGAACAGTATGAAAATGCCAGAGACTATCTAACCAAATCTTTCGAGAGTTTAGTAGAACGCAATGCCAAAGTAGAGCATACAATTACTCATGTAGGCAAAGAGTTAGAAGAAATTTATGAGGATCGAAAGAAGATGGTCGCAGAATTAACTGATATGTTCCATAATTTAACTGGTGTTCTGCATAAACATATTACAGATGAGACCGCAGAATTTAAGGAGATTAGTGTTAGACAAGAAGCCATGAAGGATACTATAACTACTGTTCAGGATACACTTAATACTGTATCCGCAAATGGTAACAAGGGTCTTCATGCTTCCTTAAAAGATTTGTATAATAAGAATAACGAAGTTCATACAGAAATTGTGGGATTAAAAGATGATATCAAATCCTTTAGAGATCTGGTACAACCAGAACTTGATCGTAAGGCTTGGTGGATCTCCACAAAGAAAATGATGAAAACTTCTGCGCTATTTAAGATGTTAACAACCAAGGGTGGGATAGTTATTTTTATTTTTATCGGATGGCTATTAGCTAACATTATTCTTCATCCATTCGGTATTAATTTAGGACTAGCAACACTCTTAAATCTATTAGGGTATGCGGTAGGGCCACAGTAAGGTATAAACTATGAGCAAGGTTGGACAATGGATTGGTACACAGTGGACCTGGTTTAAATTGATCTTTGCAGATGACGACGAGCGTGCTTCTGTACACGATGCTCCGACCATGAAGAATTTTATCTTGTTTATTCTTCTAATATTATTCTGTATAGCATACATAAAAGTTATTTACTTAACAGAATTTACTGTAAAGGCTGATATAAAAGATCCTAATAAAACAACAGTAGTAGTACAAGTTCCAGACATCCCCTCAGGATGGTCTACCGTTTTCATGGTTGGCTTGGGAGCTATGGCTGCCTTATCAGGAGCCAAGAAGATAGCCGAATTTAAATACACTGCCACCAATGGAGCCGGGGATGGAATGCCAGATGAAAAAACTAAAACACCGTAAAAGGTATAATGCCGAAAGCCTAAAGCGGGTAAATTTAAGTCAATAGAATAACAAACTGTTTAAAGGAAGGAACAATGAAAAAGTTTGCAGGGATATCATATGACGTCACAGATCTTTTATCCGATGGGAGAATAGAGTATCTCGTTTCTCTTACGAAGAATGATCCTGATGACCTAATTAAGAATGCCCACATCCCATCAAAGGATGAAGTTGAAGCCATGCCATCCGAGGACTTCGCGGTAGTTCTCTATCATGGTCAAACGGGATTCTTGAAAAAATTCGCATGCCATGATAAGTATGTTACAAAACTTAACCTAAAGATTCTTCAAGACACACACCAGCATTACCCCGACGAGATTTCAAAGACCGCCGCATTCTATTTAGCGAAAGCTGCAAAGCACTTTCGTCTAGAAGTACCGGAAGGTTTAAGGAAGCTCGCTGAAGGTAAACACGTTACAAATATTGTAGATCTTGATGAAATCGACCGCACACAATGGCACAAAAAACATGCCTCTCAAATCAAGATTGCTGAACCAAAAGAGTTCGCTCTCCCAGACTCGAGAAAATACCCCATCGATACAGATACTCTTACCAAAACTGCTGTCCAATACTTTGAGAAAAATGCTATGAAGTTGTCTCCAAAAGACGCCATGACATATGCACTCAATGTGAAGAAAGCGGCTAAGAGGTTTAGTATTGATACTGAGGGCACTCGTATTGAGAAGTATGCTTCTCTGACGGCATCACGTTTTAATGATGATTATAGAGAACATATTCGTTCAAGAAAAATATGGGTTACCGAAGATAACCGAGAAGTTTATGATGAATTAGCACAACGTGCAGAAGAACTGGGCGTTATAAAAACTGCCGAAGTTCTTGAGCAAGTCGATAGAAAGTTCGGAGTATTTCATGAATGGGGACATGATGTTGTTGATCCCTATTTGTCAGTTCTCGGAATTAAGAAAGAAGCCGCATGTTCACATAAAGGAAAGAAGATTAAAGCCTCTATGCTGAAGAAAGCTGCTGAAGGAATTGTGGATCCTACTACTCTTAGAGAGTTAGAAGGGCCTGAAGCGATCGATATATTCGAATCGCTACCAACACCTATTAAAGACAAGATTGCCAAAAATATATAATGCTGAATCCAGAACTTAAAGCTCTTATAACGAGCCAAGAAGATATCCTCGAACCAGAAACAATTAGACAGTTCGAACCTGACATGAGCGAAGAGGACGTCAATCAAGTATTGGCGTTAGCTACTCTTCATAAGTCTCGTGTATTTTGGGAAAACTATAACTCCTTCGAGGATATTGTACAAGCACTCAACGGGATGGTTCCAAATCCCACAGTGCTTCAAGGTACAACACCAGAACAAATTTGGTATGCTCTGGAGATTGCGCATGAGTTACTCCCCGAACGTGAATTCGCTCCTGAAGTATTGAAATACATTGAGTTCATGTTTAATGAGAATGGAGTATTTATTTATCCGTCATATCTCCCGATCGATAACCCTTATTTTTCTAGGGCTGTTTACCTTGCTGAGAATGGTCCGTTTCCCCTCGGAGAAACTACTGAGGAGATACAAGCCGCTCAATACTTAGCTATACAAGAATATCTAAAGGCCAAGAACCAGGAGAAGTAAAATGCCATCCTTACCATATGACGGTACTGCTATAACAGCATCAGATGCTACCATAGCTACCTACTCAAGATTACAATACCCAAATCCGTTTTTCGATCTTTCAAGACATTACTTTCCGAAGACCGTTAAAACGCTTTTCAAGTATTGTCGTATCTTTTTCTATCAGAATGAGTTCATTCATAATGTTATTACAAAGTTAGCAGAGTATCCAGTCACCGATTTTCTCTATGAAGGTCTGGACGATAAAGAGGTTCGTAATAACTATAAAGAACTCATCGATCATCATCTCAATTTAAAATCATTCCTTATTGAAGTCGGATTAGACTACTTTACATACGGTAACTGTATTGTTTCTGCCAATATGAAATTCAAACGGTTTCTACAGTGCCCCGCGTGTAATGAAATGCAGCCGGCAGAAAATGTAACATTTAAATGGGTTAACTATACCTTCCAGGGCAAATGCGAAAAATGCGGTGCCCAGAGTGTTACGTTTAAAATGGTTGATAAGTATCTTAAAAGCCCAAGATTCCTTAAATTCATTCGTTGGGCACCAGAAAACATCAACATAGATTATGATGATCTTACAGGAGAAGCACGTTACTTCTATACAATGAATGATAAAACGAACAAAGCTATTCGTGAAGGAAAGCCTGAAATTCTTGTTCGCGTTCCGAAGATATTCATTGATGCTATAAAGAGCAATAAGAAAATTGAACTGGATCCACACAATCTTTTCCATCTAAAGAGACCCACCCTGGCAGAAGAAGATCAGGGTTGGGGTAAACCGCTTCTACTTCCCACCATGAAGATGCTGTGGTATATGCAGACACTTCGTAGAGGAAACGAAGCTATCGTAGCAGACCATTTAATCCCTAATAGGGCAGTATTCCCATCAGCACAAGGTAACTTAGACCCATTCACACAGTTGAACATGGGACAGTGGCGTTCCAATGTAGAGGATCAGATTCTTAAGTGGAGGCGTGATCCTAATGCCATTGGCATATTCCCTATTCCAATTGGTTATCAATCACTTGGTGGAGATGCTCGTGTTCTAATGGTAACACCCGAACTAAAGTACCTAGAAGAATCTATTATCAATGCACTCGGCGTGCCTATCGAATTTATCAAAGGTGGTTCGACATGGACTAGCTCTTCGGTATCCCTGCGTATTGTAGAAAATCACTTCCTTACCTACAGAGAAGAGCTTGATAAATTCATCAATTATTTTATTGTACCAAAGATAAGATACTTCTTAGGATATCCGCCTGTGGTCCTCAGATTAAAGAAATTTAAGATGATGGATGATGCACAGACCAAGGAAATTCTACTTCAAATGGCTCAGTTAGGCAAGATATCTGATACAACGCTACATGCAGAACTAGGCCTGGATTCGCAAGAAGAGATGCAGAATAAGCGTCAAGAAGCAAAGGTTCAAACAGATGTACAAACACAATTAATGCTAGCCCAAGCCGATGCCCAGGGCAAGGCTGCTGTACAAGGCGCTCGCTATCAAATGCGTGCCCAGTATGAAGCGATGGAAGAAAATGCCCGGCTTAAAGAACATAAATTCTCGGCAGAATTGGTTCAAGAATTACAGCTTACAGATGTGGACCCCTCAGACTTCCTAGAGAAGCAGTCTATAATGATGGATGGTCTGGAGCCGGAGAAGCAACAGCAACTTCTTATGATCTATCAAACTAAGGCTCCTATCGCTTTTGGATTCTTAATGAAACGTTTACAGGGGCTTGCAGGAGTAGATCCAGCCGCTGTTGCTCAGCAACAGATGGAAATGGAAGGTATGAAACAGCAAGATAAGATGCAACAGAAACAACATGACCGTGATATGGAAAGATCTAAGGTCGATGAAAAGAAAGCTAAATCTGACCATGAACGCAAGGTAGAAGGTGCCGCTGTTGATATGGCAAAGAAAGAACATGCTGCTCAGTTACAAAAAGATAATCCAAAAGAGGAAAAGAAGGAGAAGAAATAATGGAAAAATATGGGGTATTAAAAGAGATTGAAGTACAAGGGGTACGCTTCTCCGTTCCTCTGAACGCAACTGAAGAAGAGATAGTAAAAGAAGCTTCTCGTCATGGAGTAGAGATGGAGAAAATAGCATACTGGAAGGAGATTACCGATGGAGGAGAGAAAAGTAGCCACGTTCGATCTGAGCAACATCCAGGAGAAAACTGAGTATGAACGGATCCTCAATAAGTATTCGATCATCAAAGAAGAGTTCGGATATATGAGAGATGGGACACCTAAGGTGACTGTCTGGTATGTTGTGGAAGATGAGTAATAAAAAAGGGCCTGATTTCAGGCCCTTTCTTTTTAGGAGATTGGTTTTTTATTATTTGGCAGATAATGAATAACCGTTGAGAGATATAGAACTATAGGAATTACATACCAGAACCACATTAATGAGGATGTGTATATTATAAACAATAAAGCATAGCTCGCTATTCGAGCGCTAATAAGATGTAATAAACTAGTTAGACCCACCTCAGGCAACATTGTATATTGTAGAAGAAGCTGTCCAACAAAAGAATCATATTCAAATTCCTTCTCACCAATCAATTTTTTAAATAGTACGATAGCTATAACTAGTTCCGTTACTATGCCAGTAATACATGCGGTTAGAAGATCCAGACGTATTACATAAGCTACAAGAGCTAATATGCCACTATATGGAATCCGTATCTTAAGCATACTCCTTCAGCCATCCAACCATTTTCTCGCGCTTATCTTCCCATAGAAAGTTTTTATAGACACGATCAATGGCCGCCTCATTGGCGACTCGTTTTTTACCGTTGGCCACCCACTTTTGATATTCTTTTTCGAGTGCTTCGACAAATAGTCTGGTGTCTACTAGTGGTCGCATATGACCATTATCCATAGCGATATTAATGTGGGCACGATTAGGAATAATGTGTCCTGTATCTCCAAGCATTTCCGGAATAGCAGAATTCTTGGGAGCTATAGATGTAGTTCCTACTGCAGCTGACTCAATGAGAGAAAGGCCTACTCCTTCTCCAAGCGTTGTACTTAGATTCACATCAGCGATATTATAAAGAATATTGAGCTCTTCATCTGTAATAGGATTAGCATAAACATTGCCAGCAAAAGCAGCAATGACCTTATTAACATCAGAATTCTCAAACCCGGCATTCATCATATGTGCTTGTAGGATATTTGCTCTGCCAGGACCCATCATACGCTCTTGTGTATTACAGTGAAGATATAACATAACATCTTCGTGCCCCGGATGTTCCTCAATAGCATCGGAGGTTGGACAATCATTAAGATCACAATGAGGTCTACTTGCTAGATAGGTATTTCCGCACTTACATACTTTATATCCTTTGGAGAATAGGGCCCATGCCCGTAAAGCACCTGGTAGGTGTTTACGTGGTTGGAATCTATTGTTAGAGATTGCTAGGAATTTTTCATCCCATCCCTTATCTTTCCTTAATTGATATGTAGCTGCGGCAGGAAGCGGGAAAAATACATCTGTATTTACTCCATGATATAAATGATCAATATGAACTTTTTCTAGTTCCGGAATAGCTTCTTTAATAACACGAACGCCCCATTCAGTGTAAGTAATTAGCTTATTGAGTTGGAGTAACGTATTGCCCCAAGTTCTAGATACCGGGGTACCGTCGATAGGAAAATAAGCTACGATAGGAACCTTATCGTTCCACTTTTTGATAGTAGGAAGAATAAAATCGATGTTGAAAACATCTTGGAAGAGAAGGATAACATCTGGATTCCAGTCAGGTAGTACTCGATGCATGCGGTCGAGTCCTAGAAGATCTTGGAGATCAACAGGATAGATAAAATACTTCGATGTATCATATCTATGGATACCGTAATAGTTAACACCAAGGATGGCTACTTCGAAGTCTTTGTGGAGATCTCTAAAAAGGTTTTCGGCAACTATACCGAAGCCCGTTTTTACAGTTGGTGAGTCGCACCAGATCAGTAATCTTTTTTTCACACGTGTGTATTGGTTAGTGATTTTGACACCCTTAGTATACGAAAAAAATCTGACAAAATCAAGTTTTGGCCCGGAAAAAGTCGATTTGGCAACATTTAATTTCCGATTTTTTTAGGCCTATTTAGCGCCCTTAAGGTAAAAAAAATAAAAGGGGGATTTCTCCCCCTTATCTATTGCCACGAAGTTGACACAGACACGACACACGTATCGATTGGCTGATCTCGGCGCCATTGGATCATATCCTCTTCACCTGGCCAAAGGTCCTCACCTTCGAGGGTAACGGTTGTATCTGCATAGCCAAGAAAGAAGGTTACCCGAACATTTGGGGCTACGGCATCTCCGACGTTCTTATATCGAACGTAGCAACCCCAGTTCAGACCATCCTGGAACACCTCACCCGAATTCCACGTCCCGTCGTCAGTGATCAGCAGAATGGGGCCGAGTTCATCGGAAGCTTCCGTACCGAGATCAGAACAACCGACCACGAACAGAGCGAGCACAAACAACACGACGTATTTCATTGTTTCCCCTTTTCTAGTAGTTTCTGTATCTCCACCACCAACCGGTGAATTTGTCCCACTTATCGAACAGCCACCACCAGAGCCTTAACATACGAATTTGAATGAACCAAGGGAATTGCATAGGTCTCCTATTGGTTGGTCATTATCTTATACCATATTGAGAGGGTAAAAAAATGCAAGACGATTATGCACTTTTAGTATAGTCTAAAATTCTTTGGCACTGCTCAAGAAACTGTTCCCGTGTTTTATCCAATTTCATTGTATTACAAAGTGGGCAACACGGGACAACATTATCGATGGTATATCCTTTTGAAGAGTCAACTCTATCTAATCCATTGCGTATATTTAATAGCCCACAATAGTTGCATTTTTGTTTTATGAAACCTTCAAATTGGGCTAATGTTATAGTAAAGGCAAATTTACGCTTTTTTGATCTACGTTCATACATTTTATATAGATAGTATGGATCATCTTTTTTTGTTTTTCTGTATGCCTTTTTCCTTGCAATATCGTATTCGTGATTCTCTTCTCTCCATCTTTTTGTTCTAACCTGATTTTTTTCTCTGCTAGTCACATAAAAATATTGGTTAAAGAAACAAGGGGAGATTGCTCTCCCCCTATTTCATTCATTCCAGCCCAATTCTTTGAGCCGGAGTTTGTACTTCTTTTTATTAAAGACTATAGGTCCGACACAGTTGTTGCAGTACTCTCGTCCTGAAACCATACCGCATCTCTCTTTAGCCTTCTCCCAATCCACATGGAAATTATTAGGACGTAAGTCCCCGTGGCTATATGAAAACATTCCTGTTTCCTTTGCCTGATCCCATGTTATGTCGCTCCTTGACGATTCGAAGTGATTTCGATTCGTATAATGGAGGGGAGTAAGAAGTACTCCGCGGGAACCACCCATTAAAGTGAATGCTTTCTTATGAAAATCATTCATTGGCAGAGTGATGTCCGCTACAATACGAATCTGAGTTGAAGCACCGGCTCGTTTGTACCGGATTGCCTGAGCGAGTCTCCAACGATTCGTAGCTCCTTGAGCAACGGCGCCGGACTCGTCGGCATCACGGCCTAACGATATGTGTATTACACCGTTACTCCGGATAGCAAAGTCAGCGACTTTCCTGTCGAATTCCAAAAGTTTACTAGTTATAACGGGACGCATCTTGTATTTGATACAGAGCTCAAGAACTTGATACAGCTGTTCTCGAGTTCTCTTGTGGCCACAATCCACGTTCTTTCCCAGTCTCAGAATATGGGCAGGATACTTATTCGCTATCTTTTTAAACTCAGATTCCTTAATTTCTTTTACTCGATAGGAGTTGTTCTTGTAGAGATATTTGGCGTAGCAATACTCGCAAGCTTTACTCTTATCGGAGTTTCCGTGTTCGTCTAATGCAACAGAACAGATTCCACTCTCAATGTCCAGATTGAAATCTAGAACACAAAGATCGTAATGCTGTCCTTTACCGCCTACAATTTTTGCTACAGGATTATCTACCACTTTTACCGCTCACCCCAGCAATATATTCATCGCGTTCGATGGCTTTTGCATAGAGTAAACGGCCGAATGGAATTTTCCTTATAACAGTGAGTAGTCCCCCAATTGACTCTTTATCCGAGGTTCTAACCCATATTGTTTTTTCGATTTGCTTTTTCTTCTTTAGCGAACCGCAAGTAATTCTCGCCTTATAATATTTCATCTCTTCAGCACAAGTTCCTCAGCACTTAAACCTTACACCTTATCTTTTATGCTTACGTCTCTAGATATTTTTCTACCTTATCATAGAGTACAGCGCCCAGAATTACCGCAAATGTAACGATTGCGAATATGAATTCCTTCTTCTGGATAAGCATGATCGGTGTATTGTTTGGATCTACGAAGTATGACAGTACAAGATATAGAACCTGTTTGCTTCGTCAATCAGTAAATTTATAGCTTCATCTATATCTCGTGGGTCCACGAGTAACCGAGATATTACAACGTTCTCTTTTTGTTTCAATCTGTAGTTGAATCCCGGTGTCTTTGTCATTGATAAATGAATGTTCAGTGGTTTGGTTATTTCTTGCTGTAATTCTCTTGTAAACGTATATGTACCCCCAGATATCGAATACGACCAGCATACTTTCATCGGATGATTAAGGCGGTCACTTGTATTGGACCAGCGCTTTACGTGAGCCAGTGGCATCTGTGAGGAGGTGTAGAATCCTATTTCGGGAACGTCAAATTCTAGTCGTGTAAGTTTGTGCTGTTGAAACAGCTCGTCCATTATACGACATTTACTTTCAAGAGTTGTTGGAGTAACTGATCGCCCCGTGTTTGATTGAGTGACTTGATCCATTCTATTTGACCTCTGAGTTGCTGGAATTCCAGCGTGGTTATCGTCTTCCCATCACGCTTCAAATTATGAAGTTGGGCTCGCAAATTTCTCCACGATTCTTTTCTAATACTTGTCTTGGTATTTACGATGACTCCGGTAATCTGCTGTCTCTGATAATGCTTTCGGATTTTTGTTTTCTTTTTATTTGGACGCAATCCGTAGGCATATACATGAGAAAATACCGATGTCTTAAGTTTCAAGGTATCTGGAAGATCTCCAGATATTGCTATATCATCCGCATAACGTGTAATTGTCACGTTGTTAGCTTTTGCCAAATCAGAGAGTTTTTTGTCCAATCCCAGACAAACTAGATTAGATATAATTGGTGACGTTGGAGCTCCCTGTGGCAATTCGTGTTCATAACACATCAACTGTGAAAGTAACTCTAGATCAGCTTCGACATATGAAAATACTTTCTGTTGAGATGCCAGCCATATCATCGTGCGTTTGACTGTATCTTCTTTTATAGAGTTAAAAAAATCTTTGATGTCGAGAGTTACTATAAACTTCTTACCTACATGTTTCTGAGCATTTGTTCTTGGACTTTTACCGTGTACAAACCCGTGCGCGATTGGATGCGCTCTAAAATGGTATAGTAGGTTATCTACTATAGCACGTTGAATTGATTTGAGTGGCTCCTGAGGAGCATCTATTCTTCGAGTTTTGCCATTTCTTTTTTTAATTCGATAGGTAATATAGTATCTAGCTAAATCTTGTGCTATGATCTCTAATGTACCCTTATCGTATCCTAAGACTGTGTATATATCTTGCATATTAAATGTAAGCCCCGTTCCCTATGCTTAATGGAATGAAAATCGACGGGAACTCTCCCGGCGATTTTGAGCTGTGGAAGATGCGAATCCGTAATTTTCCGCCAAATTTTTGGTAAGGGGTCCGTCGAAATATTAGTTCATATCGACGGGCCACGTCCTAAAGTTTCGCTGAAATTTCCGGACGAGGTAGCGACGAATTCCACAGCGCCAACTATGCTTCACCAATCGAGGTGTAAGTCAGCTACTGGAGCGAAACGCTCTAGATTACCGCTCTGCACTACCCCACCCCCATTGCTGGGGGCAGGGCAATGACTGGCGATCCATAGGAAACGGAGCCTAACAATTTCTATTGAATAAGTCTACGCAGTTTGCGAGCTATCTCAACCGCATGGACTAGTAGTTCCTCTGCATTGTCCTCATCGACGAGTGCTTCTTGGTCGATGATGCTGGTACACAATGAATACATCTCTCGTTTATTATCTGGCATTGGAAGAGATGGTTTAAATTTAGCTGTCAACTCTTTTTCTGTATAGAGTTCAGCTGTTCCATCCGGAAAAGTAACCAGGAAGTCGCCCAAGATTGGGATCTCCCCGCCTATCGGCTTGGACTCCAACTTTGAGAGAACATCACTGGTTACTTTCTGGACGAATACCTCTGGATTTATATAACGATACTTCATAACACTCCTATACTATCCGGATGTCCGGAAAATGAACTAATAGTTATTTAATATGTTTATAATATTAATAACTTGTTTACAGTGGAATACTCCCACTGCAGTGACGGACCAGCTGTCATGAGCATGCGTCGTCAGTTCCTGATTACGATCGATGATCATAGCCACAGTGTGGCCATAACACCTGCGAGCGCTTCAGGGTAACCTCAGGGCTCGGCGACCCGGGGACCAGGTCCCTAGATAGCCTTCATGTTACGTAGTAGTGCGCAATTGAGACCTTCCAGGTACCGAACTTAAGCAGGAATGGGGAATTCCGCAGGCTCAAGTTGTAGTATACTGTAGGTATAGATGTGCCCAGTCGGGCTAGCGCGCTATGTCAACATCGCGATGCTTTTAAACCGATGTATCTCGAGGCGCCCGCGGTTCCCGGATCCGAGCTGAGGAGCTCAGCAGCCGGCCGCCGGAGGCGTGCACGAGTACTTCGAACGATATCCTTCGTGACCTGTTTAATTAATACATTTAATAATATTATATAAACTTAGCCCCGAATTTTATCAAGGTCCATCACTTTGTACGTACCACGAAACGTCGTACACAGTGAATAAAGAACTATAGAAGTGCAACTAGATATCGAGAAATATCTCCAGAGCAATCTCATCGTTACGATCTGATTCTCTGATGTTCGACAGTTTATCGACACGATCAGAGAACTTCCGGATGGTTGCTACCGAGTTCTCATATGAATCGATGAGCACAGAGTAAATGTTTACCTTGTTCTCACTCTTCCATTTTTTGTACTCTTTGAGCCACGCATCCCTTACAGCTGATTCACCATCAGTTACGAAAACGATATCAGCCTTCTCGTAAAGTTTCTCCGACCCGATCTTTTGTCTAGCCAAATCAAGAGGAGGTTCAAATTCTGTTCCCCCTCCTTCAAAGTACTCAGCCATATCTAATAGCTGTTCGACATTGAAAGGATCTGCTTTCGGAAATTCGTTGGTATGGAGGTTTTGCTGTCTCCAACCTGATGAGAAGTGTATACAGAAGAAGTCTCGCTTTTGCTCACGAGCAATCTCCAATAGCACCAAGGCAACAGCTTTAGCCCAAATCTCTGGTAGCCCATCCATTGACCCCGAGGAGTCAATACAGATGATTACCGGACCTTTGCCTTTTTTCTGTTTACCTTGAATTTGATACTGTAGGGTTTTGCCTTCAAGCAAGTCAAGCAAAAATTGCTTTCGCGTCGCGGGAAGTAGCATGCGCATAATTTCTGATGGAAGGAGTTGGCTGATGTCAGCGCCCTGCTTCACACCATACGTGCTATCTAATCCGTGCTTGACCTTTTCCTTACGATGGGTCTGCGCCAAACGACGGTATTTCCCCGCGAGCTTTGCAATTTGTTTTAATTTTGAACTGTTTCTGAGACGATTCAGAAGTTCCATCTTTTCATGGGGAGATTTCTTTTGAAACGAATCACTTCGTTCCAATCCCCAGTTGGAGATCATTTCGCTGGTTTCTTTGACCGAATCTTTGACTTTGGCGGCCATACGTTCGACCGCCTTTTCAAAGTCTTTCTTCTCAGTCATTTCCTCGAAATTTTCCATCGCCTCTTCATAGCGACGTTCGGCTTCCTCAAGCTCTATCTCTTCAGGACTACGCTGATTACCGGAACCTTGGCCCTCTTGACTACCTTGGCCATGTTGTTGCTGTCCCTGCTGCTGTTGGGCAGCATCTAAAGCATCTCCGGCATCAACTAATTCCTGTAAAGCTTCGCGTTCTTTCTTCAACTCTTTGACCAGTCTCATCGCTTCGTCTGAAAGAAGTTCTGTCCCGATCGTGGAATTAACCACATCAAGTTGAGTCATGGCCCGAAGTTCTTTGTATCGCTGCGATTCTGTAAGCTGTTCCATAATCTTTCGATTCAATAGAAAGTCACGTTTCATCGCAGCTACATCGTTTAACTCCGGTTCATATTTGAACAACGCGTCATATAGATCTTGCTGAAGTTCCGGAAATTGTTCGTATTCCTTCTTTCCGGCGTCTTCTGTTTGAAGAAGTTTTGGACTATGATCTTTCAACTCCTGAAAGTAACGGACATCAAAGTTGTCATTCTGTATCGAGTACGGAGTATGGGCAACCTTGTCGTCTAAGAAACCACCTTCTTGTGGAGTTAAATCTCGCATAGGTTAGGTCTTTGCCATTTTGGCGAGGTCAACACCAAGAAGATCCCGCGCCATATTCATATTCATTTGCTCCAACTCTGTCTCCATCTTTTCGACTTCAACAATGTCCTGCTTCTTACCAGCCATTGTTCTCTTGAGTTGTGCAATCTGCATACGAGCATCACGAATCTTCTGTGCAGCTTCAATGACAGCTGTCTGCCGTTTTGCTGCATCCTTATGTTTGTAAACCTGCTTGACCAGATCCTGAACATCGTTATAAAGCGTAACGATCTTATTCTTTTCAGGAGAGATAAGTTCGAGGATAAGCGAATGAACGCTCTTCTCTTGTTCGGGTTTGGTCCAGGCAATGTGTCTGAACAATTCAATGTTATCCGATGTTACTTCGGTCTGATTGCTAAGCCATGCTTCAGCCTTTAGAATACCCATCGAAGTTTTGAATGTTCTGTCGGACACTGCCGCAACATCCTTACGAATTGCTTCGCGTACTTTTACGATCTGGGCATAAACAGCCTCATCAATCGTAATCTTGTCAATTTCTTCCTGTGCTGCGCGAATCTCCATGAGACTCACCGTAGCTGTTGGCTCTTTCTTTGTAAGCTGAAGCATGCGTACAAAGCTTGAGGGTTCATGGATCGGATGAAGATGATACTTCAAAAGGAACCGATCAAAGAACGCATCCAGTCCATCATCGGAGTCGGGGATTTCATTCGATGCTCCCGCAATGGTAACCAAATCCAACGGAAGAGCTACACCGTCATTATAAAAAATACGCTCGTTTAGAACAGTTAGCAATGCGTTTAGAATGGAACTGTTTGCCTTGAAAATTTCATCGAGGAAAGCAGTGTTAGCTTCTGGAAGCTTATTTTTTGTTACACGATAGTAACGCTCTTCTTCCAATCCTTTTAAGGAGATTGGACCGAACAGTTCTTCCGGTGTAGAGAACTTGGTTAGTAACCAACCAAAATATTTCGAACCTGTGATTCGCTTATTCCACTCATTGATGAGTAGAGACTTCGCAATACCCGCAGGACCTAGAAGCAAAAGGTTGGTTGACGAAAGTGTAGCGAGAATGACCCCGCGAATGGCTGCTGACCTTTCGATTAGGATCTGATTCATTTCGGTTTCTACAGCCAGGAACTTTCCACGTAGGTCACTCATTTACGTCCTCCTAAAAACATTTCTGGTGCCATGTTTTGTAATTCGATAAGCGTGGCCGCAAACTGAGGACCGTACTTTAGAAGCTTGCCAAAGATTTCCAACATCCCTCCCATGATCCGCTGGATCTCTCGCTGTTCGGCCAGGTCAACTTGAACTGGACAAACGAACTTCATGTATGTATCTTCATTTGCGCCGTGCACGATAATTTCGTACGGCTGATTCTTAGGAACAGGATCCATACCAAACTTATTGGCGAATTCTGTTCTCTGTGTCTCATCGAATTTTATAGGAGCAGCTCCTCCTACGGATAAGACCGGTTTTTGGGGTGTCGCTACAGGTGGTGCTACCGGGGGTTGTGTAACCGGTCCCACACCAGTTGGAGCTGGAGAAGTAGCAGCGGCTTGTGCAATAGCATCCGCCACATCCGGCATTGCAGCACGAAAAAACTTTTGCTTTGCATAGTTGATGCCGTCTTCCTTTGTTAGATGCGGTCGTCCATATTCGGCAGGCTCCGGAATCGCCGATTCCATACCCATGCTAATAAGACTCTCAACTAAACAAAACCAGCACCGCCTCTTGTTCGGATCGCTTTCTCTTGCCAACTCCTCGTTGGTCAACTGTTCTCTTTTACACACTGGGCAGATCGGAAGCTTTGTTAGTTGATCTGGTGTTAATGACATGTGAATCTCCTTTTATTGATATAATAAAAAAAGCCTAGCAAAAAAGCTAGGTCAAGAGCTGGGCCCTTACTTTTTGGTCCCGCCACTAGGTGCAGGGGTGGGTTTTACTCTCGTAATGAGATCAATGTTCCCACTACGCCACGTCTTGGTTGTTCTTTTCATGGGTATATTAGGGTTACCATAAAATCTTATACCACAAAACTTATTGACTTTTAATTGCTTTTTTCGTATCATAGACAAAAAGGTGTACTACATGGTAAATAAGCTAGATCCAGGTCTCCAGTCTAAGAACATCCAAGAAGCTATAGCAAATGTGATTAAATCACAGTTTCCTATTCAGGGTCGATATCAAACCTTGGAGCTTGTTGGGCCCCTAACAATTCAAGATGATTTAGATGATCAAGATTTTCCTGCTCAGCGTGAAGCCAAGCTCAGCGGAAGATCCTGGCAAGTTCCTGTGTACGGAACTTTCCGCCTCACTGATAATAAAACTGGAAATGTTATTGATGAAGCTAAGGATATAAAGGTCGCCAATATTCCTAAGCTTACGGATCGTTTCTCCATGCTCATCGAAGGTAATGAATATACTACGATGAATCAATTTCGTCTCAAGCCAGGAATTTATACTCGTAAAAAAGCTAACGACGAAATGGAGTCTCAATTTAATCTTGCCGTAGGTTATAACTTCAAAATGATGATGGATCCGGCAGATGGTATCTTCTATTTATATATTGGAAACCAGAAGTTCCACCTGTATACCCTGCTTCGTGCTTTTGGCGCCTCAGAAAACGAGATGATTAAATCCTGGGGCAATGCTCTGTTTGATAAAAACAAAAATGCTGGCCTCAACGAAGAGGGAAAAGAAATACCTCTGATGTGGGAGAAGTTGAAGAGACAAAAACTTCCATACGAAGAAGCTCTCAATGCTTTAAAGGATTATTTCGATAAGACCAGAATTGATGTTGATACCACAGAAATTACCCTTGGTCGTGGAGTAGATCGTGTTACTCCAGATGCATTACTTCTTACTTCATCTAAACTCTTACGTGTTCTACGTGGAGACGAGCCAGAAGATGAGCGCGATAGCCTAGTCTTCAAAGATCTCTATACCGTCGATGATCTTGTTCAAAAACATATCGAGAAGCGTGCTCCGAATATTCAAAAGAATCTTTTAGCCAGAACAGACCATAAGCAATCAATAAGAGAAATCATCTCACCAGATACTTATACCAAAGATATTAAGTCTTTTTTCACGCAAGGTGACTTAAGTAACCCATCCCCACAGACTAACCCCGTCGAGATGTTGGGCGAGTGGCGGAAGACTACTATCACAGGCACGGGTGGTATTCAGAGTTCACATGCCATCACCTTCAAAACTCGTGACATTCACCCAACACACTTGGGTTTTGTTGATCCTCTTAATACTCCAGAGTCGGGTAAAGTAGGTGTAACCCTTCCTCTAGCTATGCATGTTGAGAAACATGGAAAAGATATTAAGACACGATTGGTTACTCCAGAAGGAAAAGATATATTTGCCACACCAGTAGAATTCTACAAAATGAAGGTCGGATTTCCAGATCAGCATGTTGAGGGTAAAGCTAAAGGCACCATGATTAAGGCGATGTATCGTGGGCAATCTGTGGTTCTTCCTGCCAAAGATATTGATGCATATATTCTTGACCCAACAAGTATGTTTGCTTGGACAACTAACCTTGTTCCATTCTTAGGACATAACTCGGGTAACCGCGCCCTCGTGGCCGCTAAAATGGTAACTCAAAGTGTCCCATTGAAAGCTCCAGAAACTCCTCTGGTAAAAGTTGTTGGACAAACCGGAGAAACGCTTGATTCAGTATTAGGCACGTTCTTAAAACCTAAGGTTCCTAAAGGATTTGGAACAGCCACTGTAATGAAGATCGATGATGACTACATTCATATAAGAAATGAAAAGGGCGATCGTCATAAAGTTGGTTTATACAAAGACTTCCCGCTAAATCAAGAATCTTTTATTAATTCACGAGTTCTAGTTGATATCGGGCAGAAAGTCAAGGAGGGTGAACCTCTAGCGGATACTAACTTTTCAGACAAGAGTGGAAACTTTGCTCCTGGTGTAAATGTCAATGTTGCATATATGCCTTGGCATGGATATAACTACGAGGACGGTATTGTTGTTACAGATTCTCTTTCCAAACGTTTTACATCAACTGTAATGTTGAAAAAGAATCTGCAGGTAGGGAAGGATAGTATTCTAGACCTAAAGAAATTTGTTTCATATTATCCTAAAGAATTGACGGTTGCCAACATTGAGAAAATGGATGATACAGGAGTAATAAAGGAGGGCGTTCGTATTGAGCCCGGTGAAACACTTATTGCTCATCTAAGCAAAATGGATCTAACGGATACACAAAAGATCCTAAAAAATATGAATCGTGTATTATCCAATCCTTATCGTAATCAATCTCTTACCTGGGATGGAGAAAATCCAGGTGTTGTAACCCACGTTAGAAAAGTAGGAAATACTTATCAAATTCATGTGAAGGAAGAGCAACCACTCAAGGTTGGGGATAAGCTAGCCGCTCGGTATGGGGATAAAGGTATTGTTACGAAGATCATTTCAGATTCCGAAGCACCCCATACCAAAGATGGAAATCGTATAGATATGATGGTTAATATTCATGGTGTAGTAGGCCGTATGAATATGGGGCAGCTACTTGAAGCAGCTGCTGGTCGAATCGCTATGAAGACAGGCAAGCCTTTCTTAGTAAAGAACTTTGCTGACCGAGATTATCTATCTGATATTATGGCTGAAATGAAGAAGTTAAAACTTGAACCTAATGAGACGCTTCTGGATGGAGCAACGGGTAAGCCATTTGAAAAACCAGTCTTCTGGGGCAATAAGCATTATCTAAAGCTGATGCATGTAGTTGATCATAAGTACAAAGCTCGTGGAATCCCCGGATCTTATGATGCAAATGAGCAACCCGTCCATGGCGAGGTCGGAGGACAATCAGTTGATCCTCTACAGATGTATTCGTATCTTGCGCACGGTGCACGAGAGAATCTATATGAATTTACCGCGGTGAAAGGTCAGAAGAATGACGAGTATTGGCGTGCGCTACAGCTCGGTCTTCCGCCTCCTCCACCCCAAAGAAACTTTGTCTTTGATAAGTTCATTAATTATATCAAGGCAGCTGGGGTTAATGTTGAGAAGAATGGAACTCGGTTTAAACTATTCCCAGCCACCTCAGATGATATGTTAAAATGGTCTGCTGGCGAGCTTACAGATCCTGGTCATATGTTACGTGGAAAAGATCTTAGTGAAATTAAGGGTGGTTTATACGACCCGAAATTAACGGGAGGGCTGCGAGGTACTAACTGGACCCACTTCAAACTAGAAGAGCCGATCCCCAATCCATTATATGAAAATGCAGTTAAGTCAATCTTAGGGCTAAATACACCTGCATTTGAACGTATCATCAATGAAGATGATAAAGATTCAAAGATGAAAGGTAACCAGCGTATAGCCAAAATGCTTTCGGATATTGATATAGATGAAGAATTAGCCAAAGCTAAGGACGCCCTAAAGACAGCTGGACCTACACAAGTTAACACTTTGAACAAAAGGATTCGTTTCCTATCAGTGTTGAAGGAGCGTAATTTACGTCCTGAAAAAGCATATATGATGGAATTGATACCAGTACTTCCTCCAATTTATAGGCCAGTTTATCCATTACCTTCCGGAGATACACAGAATTCTCCAATTAATTATCACTATCGTGACGTAGCTGTGTTGAATCAGTCTATAAAAGATATAAAAGCACAAGGTCATTTGATAGATGAGTTGGAACAGAACAGAAAGAATAGATCTGACTTATACAAATCTGTAAAAGCTTTAATGGGATTAGCAGAGCCCATCACCTTTACTACTCGTCAATATGAAGGACTTCTTGGAACTCTTGCCGGAGATTCTCCAAAGCAAGGATTCATTCAGAACAAGTCCTGGTCGAAACGTCAAGATTTATCGGCTCGGTCCACGATCACAGTGGAACCTTCGCTCGGTATCGATCAAGTTGGATTGCCTGACGTCATGTTGAAAGATCTCTTTAAACCGTTTGTTATGAGAGAAATTGTACGCCAAGGTTACAAACCAACTGAAGCCTTAGAACAGATAAAAACCTGGACTCCTGTAGCGGAACAAGCTCTGAATAATGCTATTAAACAGCGGCCCGTTATGCTTAACCGGGCACCATCTCTTCATAAGCATTCAGTACAGGCATTCTGGCCACAGAGATTTGAAGGACAAAGTATTCGTGTAAGTCCATTGACAGCAAAAGGATTTAACTTTGACTTTGATGGCGACACCATGTCAGTACACGTTCCTGTGTCTGAAAAAGCTGTGGAAGAAGCTAAAGGCATGCTGCCAACAAAGAATCTCTACAAAGCCGGCGATCGTCAGCATATGATTAATATTGAACAGGATTACCAGCTTGGTCTTTATTATTTATCACAGCTCGGAGCAGATACTGGAAAACGATTTTCTTCTATTAGCAAGGCAATAAAGGAAGTTAAGGATCGTAATACTACCTTTACTTTAGATGGTAAAAAGATGAGTATCGGACAATGGGAAATTAACGACCCACTTCCTGATGCTTTGAAAGATTATACGCGACTCATGGATTCAAAAGCCGTCAAAGGTTTAGTAGATACATTATTTATGAAATATCCCGGTTATCTTGGAACTGTTATTGATACCTGGAAGGAGCTCGGAAGAAACTACGCAGTTCAAAGAGGTAGTACCGTGTCCATTACAGATATGGTCGTTGATCGCAGTTACAGGGATAAGATCTTAAAAGATTATGAAGCTAAAATTAAGCCTGGTATGGATAAATATGAAGTCTCAAAGATCTATGGTGATGCTAAAGCTGAGATGGAAGAGGCTCAAGAAAAGCTTCTAAAGGGGAAGAACAACTTTTATGATATGTTACAAGCTGGAAGTACTTCGAAGAAGGGTCAGGTTACACAGATCCTTTCCATGCCGGGCATTATGATGGACGTTCACGGAGAGCCAATTCCACATCCTGTAAAGAAATCTTGGTCAGAAGGTCTTGATACATTTGATTATTGGAACCAGTCTTATGGTGCCCGTAAAGGTGTTGTGGATCGTTCCGTTAATACTCAAGATTCTGGAGCTTTAAATAAAGAACTTCTATTTACTACTAAGAGTTTATTAGTTATTGAAGAAGATTGTGGAACTCCAGAGGGTATTATATTAGATACTGATTCCAAAGAAGTTATGGATCGATTTCTTTCAAGTGATGTTCCGGGCGTTGGTAAGAGAAATGATCTTGTTACAAATGAGCGTATGTTAAAAGCGAAAACAAAGAAAATAGAAAAACTTCCAGTACGATCATCTCTCACCTGTGAAGCTGAGGGCGGAGTTTGTCAGAAATGTTATGGCCTTATGGCAAACGGACAACTTGCTCGTATAGGAGAAAATGTAGGAGTTATTGACTCTGAGGCTGTTACTGAACGTTCTACTCAATTACAAATGCAGACTTTCCATACTGGGGGTGTTGCAGGCGGAGGGGCAGCAGTAACATTAGGGTTCCCTAGATTGGAAGAGCTCTTGTATGTTCCACAGAAGATTCGAGACGCAGCGGTTCTTTCGCGAGAAGATGGTATTGTTACTCAAATTACAGAGAATCCAGCAGGAGGAAAAAATCTCTTCATTGGTCGTAGTGAGTACTATATTCCAAGAGAGAGACGTCTAGACGTTTCCGTCGGCTCTCGAGTAAAACGTGGTGATCGTTTAACAGATGGTTCCATTAAGCCACAGGAATTGTCGGAATTAAAAGAGCATCTTACAGCCCAGCAATATATAGCAGATGAAATCAATAAGATTTATGAGAATAAATTTGCAAGGAAAACTTTTGAAACCGTTTTACGTGGTGTAGCAAATAATGCCGAAATAACAAATATTCCTGAAGAAGTAGAAGCAAGTGCTAATTTTATGCGGGGCGATACAGTACCGATAACTCGTGTAAAGAAATTAAATAGAGAGCTACTTGCTGAAGGAAAACCACAGATAGAATATAAGCCATTCTTTAAATCTATCTCTGTACTCCCATTACATAGTGACGATTGGCTAAGTAGATTAACAACAAACAGATTAAAACAAACTATCCAAGAGGCAGCTTCTATGGGTATGGAGAGCGATGTTAAGGGCACAGACCCGATGTCTGCTTATCTATATGGACTTGATTTTGGAAAAGATGTTGATCCAACAAAGAAGAAATTCTATTAAGGTAAAAAAATAAAAGGGGAGTTTCGGCTCCCCTTTTACTTTACTACTCCAGCGGCTCGCCCATCCCAAATGATCCTACCCACAGCCTTTCTCCTCCACCAAAAGACATCTCGAAGCAATCCGAGTGTACCTTCTTTAGAAGAGCCGACATCTCCCAGCCGTATACAAGAATAAGATGCTTCACGTGCTTCATCGCATCTGCACTTGTTTTACCCGCAATTACATCTTCTACGGTGACTGTGAAATAGTCTGCCTGGGCTGCTTCATTGGGAATCGTAGCAAACGCCTCAAGATCAGGATTCGTAATTAGAATCTGACCTTTGGATGGAGAAACTGTATAAATCTCTCCATAAGGCGTTCTACTATACATGCCCAGCGGCTGATTATTGAAATCAACTAAATAGATCATTCTCCGAGTTTCACTGCACTCCAGATGGTTTCGAAGGAAAGGGCTGTTCCCTTCTTCGGACCAATTGTCTGAACCTTGAGGTTCTTCCAGCTGGCATCACCATCTGCTTTACGTTCCTGTGTGTTGAGTTCCTTTACGTTAGGATACGTATAGGGCTCAAGCTGTTCATTGTAAAGATTGGAGTTTACAATTGTGACATAGTGCTTCACGGAATTATAAACTTTTCTCATTAACACAACACGAACAGCACCAGGATTGGTCTGGAAGTATAGCTGGGCGATAAGATCATCGCTTCCATAGCGATCTGACTCGATGAGGATCAAAGCAGAAAGATCGTTATGAAAAATCACATCATACTTGAGATTTGGATAGTTTCGTTCGACTGCTTCCATTTCTCCAATATGTGTATGCCAGTAGTCTTCCTGATCTGTCAGATAATGCCAGCAGGATTCGGTCCTTGGCTTTCCAGGAAGATCCTTAAATGGAAAAGGAAATTCATTGAGAAAGTTATTCAAAAGCCTTGGACGTTGCTGTTTAACGAAGGTGTACTTGTCCGCAGTCCACTCCGAAAGCTCCCCAATCAATGCGGAAAGCTTGGTGCCAGAAATCAGCACGTCTTGACGAGTTTCTGATTCCAGCAAAACTGCAGCCAGAGAATCGTCGGGAGTGATGTCATAAATCGGACGATACAACACGGGCGGTTCCCATTTGGGGTTGTGAGTCATAAATGAGAACGCCTGGCCAGCGATTGACATCAAACTGGCACGCTCTTCCGGCTTGTGCAATCTCTGCACACCGAAAGTTACTGCCTTGAGCGTGGGATAGAAACGAAATTGAGGAAACCCATCCTTTGTCAAGGTTCCGGCATTCGTAATATTCAGCCCGATAATGGCAGTATTTGGAGCGACCTGTATATTGGTCAACTCGCTGTTATCCTTGGCATTGAGAAATATAACTTTCATGTGAGAAAGCTCCTTTGTAAGATTTATGAAAAGCTATGGCGGGAATAGTCCCGCCATTATTATTTGTTCACAACGACAACCTTTCCGTCGACCAGTTGAACTTCAAATGACCTTGCATCTGGATTCTCCAGAAGAAGATCTGCCATCTTTGATTCAACTTCCTTTTCAATCAATCGACGCATTGGTCGAGCACCATATTCCGTAGAGTAGCCCTTTTCCAAGAACCAGTCTTCGGCTTCTGGTGTAAAGCTCATCGTAAACCGTTCGTTGATATCGTTTACCATAAGCTTCATGATCTGTCTCATACTGTCCTTATCGAGACGATTAAAGGTAACAATCTCGTCAAGGCGGTTGAGAAACTCCGGCTTGAAAAAGCTCTTCAACGCCGCCTTAAGATTCTTCTTCATATCATCATCTGCTGATGTTTCAGAGAATCCAAGGTTACGTTTTCCGGCGCTCTCAACACCGATGTTTGACGTGATAATGATAATAGTATTTTTGAAACTGACAACCCTCCCTTGAGAATCAGTCAGAATACCATCATCAAAAATCTGAAGAAGCACATTGAATACATCCGGATGCGCTTTCTCTATCTCATCAAACAATACAACTGAATACGGCTTCTTACGAACTTTCTCTGTAAGCTTTCCACCGCTATCATCGTATCCGATGTATCCCGGAGGAGCTCCGATAAGCGAAGAGATGGTGAACCGATCAAAGAATTCACTCATATCCAAACGAATCATTGCCTGTTCCGAATCAAACAGATATCTAGCCAACTGTCTGGCCATCTCTGTTTTTCCAACCCCAGTAGGTCCAATGAAGAGGAAGGTGCTTGGGCGTTTATCGCTTTTGACACCGGTGCGTTTCCGTTTAATTGAGTTGGATACAGCTTGAATAGCATCTGGCTGTCCAACCAATCTTCCAGAAAGATCGGTATCAATGTGCTTTAACTTTTCCCGTTCCGACTTATTGAGATTGGTGATAGGAACACCGGTTGTCTTCGAAACTACTCCTCGAATGATATCATTGTCGACCTGGACTGTGCCAGCGAGTTTTGCGACTGCCGCAGCTTCATCCAAAACGTCAATGGCTTTATCAGGAAGGAAACGATCCTGAATATAGCGTTCGGTGAGTTCAATAATGGTTGGAATAGCTTCCTGTGGAATTTCCACCCCGTGATAAAGTTCATAGACATATTTGATTTGGCCGAGAATCTGTGCGGTTTCCTCCAGGGTTGGTTGCTCAATCATCACCTTCTGAAATCTCCGCTCCAACGCTCCATCCTTCTCGACATGCTTGCGAAATTCATTGGCAGTAGTTGCGCCAATGCATTTAATGTATCCACGTGATAGTGCCGGCTTGATGATGTTTGCAGCATCACCAGTTCCCTCAGTACCTCCCGTACCCATAAGGGAATGCATCTCATCGATAAACAGAATGATATCAGGATTCTTCATCAGTTCCTTGATAATCATCTGCATCCTCTGCTCGAATTGTCCCCTGTACTGCGTTCCCGCAATAATGGAGTTGATGTCAAGTGAAAGGATTCTTTTGTTGAGAAGCATTTTGGGAACATTACCCGCAGCGACGCGCATTGCCAGACCTTCGACAATAGCGGTCTTTCCCACGCCTGGCTCACCGATCAACGCAGGGTTGTTCTTCTTCCTGCGTGCTAGGATCTCGATGACACGTGAGATTTCGGATTCGCGTCCGATGACCGGATCTAACTTATTCTCCTGAGCCAGAATCGTCAGATCCATCGAAAAAGCATTTAGTGCCGGAGTGTTTTGTGAACTTGTCCGATCACTTGATACCTTTTTCTTTGGTTCTCCGACTTCAGTGTAGCCAACTTCATTGAGCATCTTGGACGCTACACTGTCTGGTGTACGATAGAGACTGTGAACTAAAGCATCTGCTTCTATTGTTCCGGTTATCGATATGAACTTGGCGAAGTTCAGAATATAACGCATCGAATTCGAAACTTTCGGAAGAGGGTTCGTTACTGCAATATCCCTCTGTATTACACGGAATCGATCCGACAAGAGTGTACGAAGTTTACCAATGTTTGCCCCATTCTTGTTTAAAAGCGTAAGGCCTTCGTTATCACCTTGCTCCACGATTGCAAAAAGTAAGACTTCACTGGAAATTGTATCTTGGTTAAGCTCCGTCGCTTTCTTTCGAGCTAATCCAAAGATTTCCTCTGTCTTTGTTGAATACTGATTCATAGTACTCCTTTTGTGAATAAAATTTGGAAGGCTGCGATCCGCAATCCTTGATAACATACCGTCCGATTATTAGGCCATCGGGGCCTATTATCATTCCTACTATTCCATACTGCTACCTGATCACGAAACGTAACCCTGGAATGGGAAATGCATTCCGCGATTGGGATGACAACCTTCCCTTGAAAGGGATAACCTGGCCAGGACTAGAGCTTCTCCACAGCCCCTTTGCTAGGGTAGGGCCGTGTGTCTGAAAAGTACAGATACCCCTCCCCAGGTCCTTTGCCTGGGCGTTAGGGCTCATCAAAAGTCGAAGCGACTTTCTATAGCTTGATAGCTTCTTCAAACCAAATTGGCCGAAGAATCCTCATGCGCCCACCTCTACTCGTAGCCAAGCTCCCTAATTACTTCTTATCCTCAAGCTTCTTCAGAATCTTCATCCGCTCTTTTGTTGCGCCCGAGTCTTTTCCCAGTTTTCCGTCCAGACGATTCAGTCGGTCTGAAAGGGTCAACTTCTCGTACAATTCCTGGCGGACCTTCGCTTCTTCCTGCTTCTGTTTCCGGCTTTTCATATGATATTACCTCGACTTGATTTCCGTCTAGTTTAACAACTTGTTTTGTGAATTGAAGGCAGTCGATATCCCAATTGGAACCTTTTTGTTTTATCTTTGTGACCGGTGTATGGCCAAAGATCTGGGTTAATCCTTCCACGGGATTGAAGTCAACAGCAAAGTCAGACCAAAATATACCTGCGTTTTGATCCACTCCCCCACGACTCATTCCAATGTTATATACTAACCCATCATCTACAGATCTCCAGGATTCTTGTAAAAAGAATTCAATCAAATCAATGAAATCTTCTCTCTCATAGAGATCGGGGGTAGTTTCGAATGCCTCTCGAAGAAGCTGTGAATTAAGCCCTGCGTGTGTGATGAGTACCTTATTTTCCTTATCCAGAATAAAAGGTTTCATCAGTTTCCACATACGGCTTTTTAATGCTATGATTTTTGCGTCGAAACTTGATGCATATCCCGAACACCGCATACGCCTCATGAGATACGATAGCTCATGATTACCAAAAACACATTCAGTGGTTCCTCGTTCAATATCATTTAGAACCAACTCTAGAAGCTTGAACTGTTCTGTTCGTGAAAAGTAAAAGGAATCGAGCAGATCTCCAGTTAAAATCAGCTTCTCTTTTGTTGAACTCTTTACTTCGTGATAGAAGTTGATCTCACCATGGAGATCTCCGATTACGATTGCTTTCATCGATTAAAATAATCCTCGTTGTGCCACTCTGGTGGTTTTCTGTTTGTCCATCTTTTGTCTATGTGCTTTTTTCCATAAAAATAATACTTTCTATAAGCCCAAATGGTGTTGCCAAATTTATATTCATCTGGCATACATTTTGGAGGAGAGGAAAATCCTATAATCGGTATATCTTTTGGAAGGCGCTGAAGAAGCCACATAGGCTCGCTTGTTTTATGATGCTTACCATATCTGTGGTTGTATTCGGATAATAGCCACTGCCCATACTCCAGCAACCACTGGTAATTTTGGCCAGAAGTTCGCGCCCATATGGCACACGGATGATTTTTATGTGTCGGTTGGTACATCCCCCGTTTCCACGAACCCAGTTCAGAATGTGCAGTGCTGAGCAGCTGTGCAGTCTCTAAAATCATCTTTACTACATGCTTATCACACAGCATTGCTGCACATGTTTTAGGATCTCGTGCAAGGTAGAAAATGTTCATCTAATTCTTATACCTTAAATGGGCCATCTCCATTGTTGGCATCTCCCTCAAACATCTCTCCAGAGAACTCTTCTCCGGGAGCGGCGCCCTGCATTTCCGGACTTACTTCGGCAGCCTTAAGCTCGGCTTCGATGAATTTCTGCATATCTCCGCCCAGTTTTCCTTCGGGATCCTTTTCTGTTAGAATCGAGCAGAAAGCATCGACAATTTCTGCAGGAATAATTGGAGGACATAGAACCATTGGAGAGGCTTCTAAGGCAGCTTCGGGGTTACCCCACGCAACCATACGAACATCCCCATCTGTTACAACAAAATATTTATCCATGTAAATAAAAGGGCACGGTTAGGTGCCCTTCTCCTTGTAATACATATTTCTCAATGTGATGATATCTCGTGATAGCTCTTCTTCAGTTCTGGTTTTGAGCCAGGCATAGAAGTAGTTGGCTTCGGGCGTAACCAATCCCGAGAGATTCACCTGTCGTCTTGCACGAACAGCATCCTTCACTACACGCATATGTTTCCAGAAGTTGTAGTAAGGGAGCTTAAGCTTCATCATAAAGCCATTGGAATCCTCAAAGACAAATCCCTCGATATCCGAGGTAGTTGCCGTTTCACATTCCTTATAGAATTGAAGAAGCTCTTCCTTCGAGTTCAGAGTCTTATACAATTGCTTCGAGCGATGTGGCATATTCAGTGAATGGGCAAATGCCAGCATCTCCTGATATGGCAACTTCTCGTAGTCAAGTGTTCTCCGCACTGCATCCAGAAGAACTAATCCCTGTCTGTCGGGATATGCAATGATATGAGGATCGGTATCTTGATCAACTACTTCGAAGACAAGAGTGACGTTGTGTCCCTTGAGAATTGCTTTGAGATAATCCGGATCTACGTTTGTGGTTAATGCCCACACACGCTTGAAGATGTCCGGATAGATTCCCTCAACAGAACTCTTGGAAAGGAAGAGAACCTGATCGGAAGCAGTATCATAACCGACCATACCCAGGAATCCATTATACTTCTCGTACACATGGACAGGATATTGAAGGTTAACCGTTTCAATCTTAGTCTCATCTCTTTCGTTCACATTGAAAAACTTATTATATGAACGAGCCACAATTTCATTTGTCACCGTATTGACGAACAGTCCTCTGGCTTTTACTGTCATTCCATCCCAAATCTTCTTGTAGAACGCACCACGGTTGAAGTTAAACGAGGAGATATCTCCGAACTTGCGCTCATTGATGTGTCTGCTCTTCCTTAAATCCTCCACGAACGAGGAAGGACCGAGAGTGGTTTCCACTTTTATATTTTTTGGACGAAATACAGTATTCGGAATCTCCCATGTCTTGATCTCCAAAGAATCACGATAGAGAGTAACAGCCCGAAGATTTCCTCCGAACTCAATGTTACCCTGCAGATTATAATACTTTGGGTTGATCTTTATAGGCGATTCCGTAACGTTTCTATGGCCAGATATCTGGATGGCATCCGGCGGAGAATTCTTCTCCCACGATTCAGCAACCTCCAGCATATCTTCATAGCGTCCCACACCTTTGATAAATTGTTCGGTAGCAATTGTGATGAGGTCTTCAGGGAGCTTAGAGATGCCTCCGTGGGTTACCAGAACGAGCTGATTTCCCAAACGGAAATATGCAACCTGAGCAAACTTCCTACACAACTGCCGTACGGATCCCTTATCCAAAGCTGCGGACTCGAGTTCTCTTTTGGTTTGGAAAAGGAATTCATTGGAACGAATCTTTTCCTCTTCCTGGTTGGCCCAGTATCTCAACCACCGCTCGTGATTCCCCTCCAGAAGAAGTATATTAGGCTTTTCATAATTCTCGATAAGCCAACGTACCACCTCGGTATTCTGAATCCCACGATCGATAAAATCACCAACAAAGATGTAATAGTGATTTTCGTGATAGCCAACTGCATCGAACCACACTTTCAGCGGTTCATAACATCCGTGAATATCTCCGATAATGTGCACCTGTTCATATTCAAATGCAAGCGGTGCATAATCAAAGACGCCCATATAGTCAGCCGGCTTGACAACCTGGACATAACCAGGAACCGGTTGACTCTTTAGTCGAGCTTCGATATTATCGAGCACAAATTCCGGAACCCACTTATATTCCGGACGGGTCTTATTCTGAAGTTTGCATTGTTCCAGAGGAACATCGGAGAAGTCGATACAATAGATACGGTATCGATACTCTCCTGCCAACTTCTTATACTTGGCAAAATCGCTGGCCTTGGAGTGAGTAGCATCAATGAACACCAGTTCTCCGCGTTCCATGCGAGTTTCCAACATTTCGAATAGAAGTCCCCAAACCTTTCGGTCATTCTCCGGGCTAATCGCGTACACTCCCTTAGGAGTAAGTACCGGCGCCTGGAGTTGGAGACGAATGTCATCAGCGCACAATGTGTAAGGGCGCAGGCCTTCCTGTTCGAGCCAGGTAGACTTTCCGCATCCGACATTACCGCGGAGAAGATAGAGGTGTCTCATTATGACTTCCTTAACATAGTTAAGATTTGATTTCCTTCTCGTTTTGGAGTATCCATTGCGAAATGGGTTAGTTCTGCTTTTATTTTTTCGAGTAATTCAAATCCCTGTTCGGGACGAGTTATTTCTCGACCATGAAAGCGAACTATCAAACGAATAGGATGTCCCTTTTCGAGTAGTTCATTGATATGCCGAGCTTTTGTTTGAAGATCATGGTCGGCAATATTAATATTGAATCGAAACTCTTTTAGATCTGGCGCAGGTTTCGTCTTATGCGCTTTTTTCTGTTGATACTGAAACTTCTCAAAGTCTTGAATCTTGCAGACACCGCGCCCAACTTCTACAAGATCCAAACTCCTTGTATGTGCTAATTTTATAGCCTCGGTCGTAGCTAGAGTTCCGAGATTATTTCCGTTCTCGTCAATAACAAGAACGGGAGTGTCCGTGATCTGATTATTTACACGGTTCAAGTTCGATCTTCTCCAATGATTGGATATTTGTGTATGCGTAAAAGGTACCTAGTTTGGTACCCGTATCTTTGAAACATAGTTTAATCTTTACACTATGCGCAGATTCATAGAACGGCATTGTATACCCCAGTAACTCTAGCTGAGTTCCCGCAGGTAGAAGCAGTTGTCCGTTTCTAGGTATTCCGTATTGACCTCTGTGTACATTGGGATCTGGAGTGAACATATTTCCAGCAAAAGTACTCACTCGCTTCTGTGCGTAACTTGTGGAGAGTTCTATTGAGACCAACTGGTCTTTTATTACAATAAACTCTCGCTTACCCTCAAAAAAATTGAATCTCATTTTAAAGACCAATCTAACCATTTCGGATTACGTACATACCAGTTGACTGTTTTGCTGAGACATTCTTCAAATTCCATTGGAATCTTCCAGCCCATATTTTCCATCTTGGTTCCGTCCAGAGCATAGCGTAAGTCATGTCCTGGCCTCGATGAATGAAAGTCAACTAGTTCGTATTTTAGTTCTTTCCCAAGGATGACGGCAATATCATGTGCCATATCCAAGTTACTAACCTCTTTTTCTCCTACAATATTAAACTTATCACCATTGTCTGTATGAGAGTTCAGAAGAAAGTGAATAGCTGATGCAACATTTCTTGCATGGATATAAAATCGTGAGCCAGATTTTGTTCGTTCTGGATTAGAGTGTATTTCAATAGTTCGTCCAGCAAGAATATCAATAATACATTTGGGTATGAATTTTTCTGGGTGTTGTCGTTCTCCAAAAACATTCATTGTGTGGGTGATGATGATGGGAAGTTTGTAGGTATTTTCATACGCTATACAAAGCTCTTCTCCGCCCGCTTTAGTAGCTGCATAAGGATTTTTTGCATTGTAGCGATCCCATTCCTTAAAAGCTATACCTTCGGGTGCCGGTCCAAAAACCTCATCTGTAGAAAAGTAAATCATTTTCTCTAGATGCCGTAGATTTCGAGCAAACTCTAAAATCTCTAAGGTCCCCACTACGTTTGAATAAACAAAGCGTCGTGGTTCGGTTATTGAGTTATCTACGTGTGTCTCTGCACCCAGATGTAGAATGTAATTTACATCGCCGATTTCATTGAGTAGCCCCTCATTTATGGGCTTCGTAAAATCCGCAGTAAAGGTAGTTACACGCTTATCATCATACACGTTAATATCGCGTAACCGATTGAATCCATGTGAAGCATATGTTAATTTATCGAATACGACTATGCTCCAGTCAGTATTTTTCAGAAAATGTTCTACGATGTGGTGCCCGATGAAACCAGCACCACCCGTAATTAAGATTATTGGCATAGATTAAGAAGAAGGCCCTGTTCGTCTTCATCCGCATTGCGGCATATAGCGCCTTCAAAAACCCTCATGTTAAAAGTTTTGGGACGAACATTTAATTCCGGTCTCGGCCCATTGTAATCGAATCGTTCAAGGAGAGCTGCGAGATTTATACGAATCTGCATACGCACTGCCAGACGTTTCGTAGCACGAGCTTCTCCCTCTAAATATATACGGTATTTACTCAACGTCTTGTGGCGTTGCATTTCACTCATAAGCCTCACTTCATCCGCAATATGGTTAAAATAAGGCTGTAAAATTTCATTGACCACCTTGACTGATGGTTCAATGGCAGGCAACTTTGTCATAGAAATTCTCCTTTGTTACTTTCTTATACCATGAAAGTAAAAAAAATGAGGGGGAGTTTATCTCCCCCACATTACTACTTCTTTGGAATTGAAAGGTCGAGTGCCAAATCCTTGGCGGTCTTGACTGAGAGCATATCAATCAAAGCCGTTGCGGAATTATAGCTACCCTTACCAGCACCGCTTCCCTCAAAAATCACATCAGGAACCCACTTCTGTTTGCCAATGTTTTCGGCAAAAGCAGTCATGACCGCCTGATAGGTTTCCAACTTCTGGGTCAAGGCACCATCAGCAATAATGATCTTACGCTTGTATTCAGCATCAGCTTCAGCTTCGAGAATTCTCTTCTGCTTATACTGACCGGCTGTTTTGGTTTCAAGCGTAGCAACTTCCAGCTTCTGCTGGGCTTCTGTTACCATCTTGGCCTTGATTACTTCCTGTTCCCATTTGGCTTTTGCGGCTTCTGCACGACCATTCTGTTCCGCGGTAATCGCTTGCTGTTCAGCTTCGCGAGCCTTTGCGGAGGCAGTTTGAATCTGCATAATTGCCTGTTGCTGAGCCTGGATCTGCTTCTCAACGTTTTCGTCGTAGCCAACGTTATTGATCGAAAGGTTGAAAGTCTTTACTCCAAAAACTGCAAGAGGAGATTCATCCTGCCGTTCAAAGGTGCCATCCTTACCTTTCAATACGTCAACAACCGTGAGAGTACGTGGAGAACCAGATAGAGGATCCTTATCTTGAACCTGATATGAACGGGTCTTATAAACCCCATTCTCGATCTGGTCTTCGATAAAACGGATTAACTCATTCCGGCGTTCAGCATAAGACTCTTTTGACGACATAAGAGGGCCAGTCATATAGACTGATTTCTCTACGATCGTTCGTACGAGTTGCTGCTCAATGGCCTGCTGGCTTCCATACTTGGTATGAAGCATAACCAAATGCTGTTCATCCACAGGCATTTCCCACGCAATTGATCCAGAGACACTGCCATGACCACCATCATTGAATCGAACTGAGATGGCCTGATTCATTTCTGTTCCCTGATCATCTTTTTCTGAGAACCAGAATTGGGATCGCTTTTGATACTTGGTGACTTTGCCGAAACCCTGCCACTTGAAATTTCCAGGAGTCATGTGCCAGGTGAGATCTCCCGAAAGAGACTGAACCACCATGATCTCGTCGGCGTCGTTACTTTCGAAAATGTTGAAACTTGCAAAGATCAGAACGATCGCAAGAATGGCAACGGCTCCGAGGCCGAAGATCTTGCGACCCGCGTCGAGCTCGGCGGGCGGCGGTTCCTGCGCCGTTCCGGCCGCGGCGCGTTCGTCACACGCCTTGCCGACGGCCGGCCGCTCGGCGTGATCAACGCGATGGGCCGGGTCTTCATGCCGCCGGTCGACAATCCGTTCGAGGCGGTCGCCGCCGCCGTCGATCGCCTGTCGCGCGAATCCCGCGTCATCGTCGTCGACATGCACGCGGAAGCCACGGCCGAGAAGATCGCGATGGGCTGGCACCTCGATGGCCGCGCGGCCGCGCTGGTCGGCACGCACACCCACGTGCAGACCGCCGACGCCCGCATCCTTCCAGGCGGCACGGCGTACATCACCGATGTCGGCATGACCGGGCCGCAC
>Ga0208980_10000013_pt1 | contig 73016 bp, 105 predicted proteins | sample WetSurMetagenome_3_FD_187993 | JGI IMG/M metagenome (GOLD analysis project Ga0208980, IMG submission 187993) | Wetland microbial communities from Twitchell Island in the Sacramento Delta, sample from surface sediment Aug2011 Site A1 Bulk (version 2) | ecosystem: Environmental > Aquatic >...
GCCGGCCATCGTGTCGGTGAGCACTCACTTCCTGTATAGATAGACAGTATAAATAACCTGTACAGATAGACAGTCGGCGCAGCCTGGGAGCGGGGCCTATAAACTAGGCGACTCGGCGCAGCCTGGGAGCGGGGCCTAAAAACTAGGCAAACCAGGCGCAGGCATAGCAAGAAATAGACCAGTCACGGCGCTCACATAGTAGAAGCAAAAAGCAGACCCGATATTTGCCTACTTATTAGGCAAATTGACGTTTATGTAAAAAGCATCCCCTCAGCAAAGTACCTGCCGCAGCGTGTAAGCGATTTTTTTCTGCGCCTATACCAGTACATGACCAACCTGGCGATCGTGCAGCCTGCGCGATTTGTAGCAGCCTACTTATTAGGCAAACAAGTGTTTCACGACAAGCAATAAGCGGACCATGCAGCATCAAGCAAGAAGCAGACCAGATATTGGGTACTATACAGGGAGGGGGCCTGCGTAGTAGGCGCCTACATACCAGGCAATGAGAAAGCAAGAAGCAGACCATGTGGGCGCCTCACAGTAGATAAAGCAACATCTAGACCAGCGAGGCGTCTGTACGGTATTGGCTATAAACAGCCTACATAATAGGCGCCCAAATAGTAGGCAATGCAGCCTGCACCGACTGCCCGTTATATAGGCGCCCACATATTAGGCACATGCGTCGCCTACATAGTAGGCGCCCAATACATAGGCACCTGGCGCATCGCGCGGTCGCTCGATAAATAGGCAACGACGCACCGATAGTCAAAGCCTACCCCTACCTCCCCCTTGATAGTCTTTAGCTATGGGGCGCGCCCACCCTAATCTCCCTATCTTGAGTCCATCCTTATAATCCCATAACTTCTATCTACTTATACTTGATGTATATTACTTCTTATAGTCGATTCATGTAAATATATTAGACTGGTATGAATCTTGCTACACGGACGCGCCCATCTGGTAAGTATGCTATAGCAAAGTCTATTAACGTATAAGCACATATACGACATCTTTGTTATACTTTCCTACTAATCCTCATATAAATTAGTAGTTGATCCTAAATTTACCCTCACATTTTATACAACAATCATGTTTCTGTAAAAATATGGAGGCTGTATTTTTCAAAGCTTTACGACTGTTAAGTTATCCTTTAAAAAAGATTATTGCACACTCCTAAAAGTTACTGCATAATGCATTCAACACGAAGCCTGCACAAACACTTCCCGTAGAAGTGCGACCAGTTCTCGCTAACTCCCTAAGAGCTCTGGCATGAAATGTGGTCATTGTGCAGGACTGCCGGGTAACAGCGGCGTAAGACCATCAACATACTGTTACCGTGAACTGGAAATGGGCCTAACCCATTCGAAAAGTAAAGTTGGTGCCTAAAAGCTGGCAGAGCTCAATGTAGGTTAGAGCAAATTGGGTAGCGATGGTTAAAGCCTCAGTTGTCCAAACCAACTTTACGTTCTAAAGATATATGTACCAATAGATCTGGACCTTGGGTTGCTACCCCTCCCGGCAATTGCGGATTGGAGTTTCCTCCCCTTTTCTCCAGTCTGACCTACCAGTTTTGACCAGACTGGTGGCCAAGGTTCAGTTCTATTGGTATAAGTCTTACAGAAGGCAATATTTAAAGTCTTACAGGTCATCAGCTTCTTCAACTTTTCATAAGAAAGGAGATAAGGCTGCGGGAACAGCGGGCTGATGACCTTCCTAACGTCAAATAGAAAGCAATTATGACTTCACAATTTAAACGGATCTTGTTTCCGTTGCAAGGTCCGCGTATATTCACAAACAGCTTTTGGCCTGTTCATGTAATGTCGTCCGCTGTAAACGGTTATTCCGAGCGATTTTTTCTTGTACGTCCAGATTGGAAGAAGGTTAATCCGCCCTGTTAGCATGAAGGTCGTGCTCTTGTAGCTTGAAGGTCGAGCAGCGGCTTTGTAATCCGCAGGTGACAGTTCGATTCTGTCCAAGAGCACCGAGGAATATTATGGCAATTTGTACAGGATGCGCTAAAGAATGGGAACCTTCTCGTAATTCCAAAGGTTTATACTGTTCCGCAAAGTGCCAACAAGCTGTTAGTATTGCAGAACGGTATGTTCGTTTCTTAAATGATGAAGAAAACGTATATAAGGGTATTCATACTCTCAAAGATGCGGTTATTCGTCGTGATGGAAATAAATGTTTTTGTTGTGGTATTGAAGAGTGGAATGGGAAGCAGATTGTGTTTGATCTTGAACACAAAGACGGAAATCCATATAACGATAAAGGTTCTAATCTTTGTTTATTATGCCCAAACTGCCATTCTCAGACTACAACATACAAAGGTGCTAACAAAGGATTTGGAAGAAAAGAACGCTCTGTATAATTCTCTCACGGGCACCATTTAATAAGGGAGATTTAAATGAATGATATTCAAGATCGTGTAATTGATATTTTAAGTTCCCAACTAGGTGTTTCTGTTGGAGATATTACTTTAGAAAAGAATATTACAACAGACTTAAATGCAGATAGCCTAGACATTTACGAAATTGTAATTGAGCTAGAAGAAGAATTTAAAGTTGTTATTGAAGACGATGTTATTGATACGTTAAAGACAGTCAATGATATTGTACTTCTTGTTCAGAAGCTTTTGGGGGATAAGTGACCACTCCGGTTATTAGGTTGTGTCCTGAGCCAAACACAACAATGACACCAGCTCAAGCTTTACATTCGGTGTTGCCCGCTATTGAAGCTGGAATGCAGGATCTTCTTATTATTGGATACGATGTAGATGGTGACTTATTTATTCGTTCCAGTAAAATGACACGAGCTGAAGCATTTTTCATGGCTCACAAAGCTATGCAATGGGCAGAATCTGGGGGAATAACATGAAACTTACTTGGAAAGTTGATCCACCTCCTAGTGGAAGATGGAAATCTTTTACAAAGCGTGGATGGCCTACTGCAGAATGGCCAGATGGTTCAATTGCTGCGCTAATCTATTGTGTAGATGAATATGTCCCTCGACTGGTGAAAAAGGGTGAACATGCCCCTTTAGTTATATGGGTATTTCAATATAATGTGCCTGGATATGAACCTAAACTTTCAAAGCGTCATAAGCTAAAGCGTACTGTAGATACAATTCAAGAAGCAAAGGATCTTGTTAAGAAGTTCTTTGAAGAACACATAACTTGGATTCCTTTAGATTAACTTTGCGTAAGGATCAAGGGTGAATGCGTAGGCTGATACGCAGGTGGGCACATCTGCTATGGTTAGCAAGTGCTGCGACGGCTTTAAACCTATGAACGCGGATAACCAAGCAAGCCGGAGATCAGCACCGGCCACCCCTTCAATCTCGGCCTGGGTGGTGAAATTGGTAGACACAAGGATTAACTTGCAAATTAGCATACAACTGTTAAAATTTTTATAAGTTAACAATTTAGCGGGAGTAGCCGAATGGTATAGGCATCGGACTTAAAATCCGACGACATTGTCATGTGGGTTCGAATCCCATCTCCCGCACCATCATTAAATGAAAATATACGGGCCTTATTTAAGAAAAGATGGTAGAAAGCATGTCATCATTATTCATGATAATGGAATAAGTCAGACACGTTCTTATCCTAGATTACTTTTAGAACAAAAATTAGGTCGATCTTTAACAGATGAAGAGACTGTTGATCATATAGATGGAGACTTCACTAATGATGCTCCTGAAAATTTAAGAGCTTTGTCCAGGGTAGAAAATGCAGCGAACGGTTGGATTACTGGCAATTGTTCAGCTTTTGTAGCTACAAAAGAATTTCGTGATAAACAAAGGTTATTGCATTCTGGTTCTAAAAATGGAATGGCTAAACTTACAGATAAACAAATTTTAGATATAAGATCAAGACCTAAATATCACGGTATTATCCGCGATTTAATGTTAGAATTTAATTTATCAAGAAGAACAATTCAAAACATATTAAATCATACTTCCTATTTATTATAGATCCCGTCCCAGGCACCAAAGTTTTAAAAATTTAAGGACATTAGTTATGAACCAACGGTATTTTTCCAGAAAATTCATTCTTACATTGCTTGTCATTATTCTTGCAACACTTTTGCTATTATTTACCTTTATTGAATCTTCTATGTGGGTCACTGTATGCCTTGCCTCACTAGCTTTCTATCAAACTGCAAACGTCAGTCAAAAATATAAGGAAACTAAAGAGGTACTTAATGGAAATTCTTGAAATGATTGCAAAGTGGCGAAAAGGGTGTATATGTTCAATAGAAGGACACCCCGAAGAATGTTTATCTTGCACTATTGCTCTTATTGATGCAATTGAGAATAAAGAAAAAGCACGTCTAAATATTTCTATTGATCAAAAAGAGGAAGAACATCGTGTCTGCTAAAGCAACTGGTCAGGATACTGATTATTATGTTGTTACGATCACAGATCCAAAGCGTTTAGCACCCTATAAAGCTGAATGTGAAGATATTATTGAAGTCCTTGGAATGAATTTTGCAGAGGGTAATGCATTTAAAGCGATTTGGCGTAGTTGTGCAGCTAGGACTCTTGGGAATATAAAGCCTGGTTCTGACCAAAAAGGTGTTTACGACGCTGAAAAGGTGGAGTATTATGGGCGTCGTATGGTTGCTATCCGAAAACGTCAAGAAACATCTTAATCTGGAGACTAAAATGTATATCCCAAAACTTGCTTATGAAAGTTTACCTTTCACTTATATTGTGATTGGAATTGTCGGTCTTTTTTCTAGCGTAAACTTTGGGATACTTTTTGGTGTTATTTTGATCGGCATTGCATTGTACATCCAGAGCAAAAGAAACTTCTATAGATCGATGATCAAAAATATGAAAATTACAGGGAATAAGATGAGATTATCAGTTCTTGAAGGTGATCCAAATAAAACACAAGATGCTCATAAATACAATGTTTTTCTTGATGGTATAAAACAAACACATTGTATCATTGCAGATAGTGAAAATGGCTATGTTCTTCGTTATAAAAGAACAGGCCTTGGTACTTTGAGCGTAGGCAGGGATGGCAAACTAAAGACAGAAGAATGCTTTGGCAATGTGGTCATTGAAAGTAAGTAATGACAATTGAATATGCACCGATCATTAAAAAGGCACAGTTAGAGAAACACGTCGCAGAATTGCGACTCGGTGCTTCAAATCTAGCACATTCTGCTGCTTGTATTGAACGAAACGATGAACTTGAAATTAAAATTCGTCAGGAGATTCATGCGTTACAAGATATTATCTTAGATAATGCTGCAATTATTTTTCACTGTATTGCGAAGCAAAAGGAATAGAAGGATTATTGTACAATAATCTTCTGTGTTGTGTATAGCGAGGTTGGTAGCAGTACCTTCCTCGTTTTGTTTTGTACTACTGTAAGCGTTACCTATAGCAAGGCGCTGGAGAATAAACTAACTTTTCTGCAATCGTCGCCTTGTAAAAGGGCAGTTTGTCTTTTATACTCTGGTCATGCTTAAATAAGGTGATCAAAATGTCCGAAGGTTTTTTCTGGAAATCCAAATATGGTGATCAAGTTACTCCAGATATGACTGGACAGGAGCGTGAACTGCGTGACTTGTTTGTTCGTGAATATTTGGTAGACTTCGATTCGAAAGCTGCTGCAATCCGTTGTGGTTTTGTTGAAAGCTATGCTGAACAATATGCTGTTCAGTTTATGGGTGAAACTTACGTTCGTAAGCGTATCACAGAATTGTCTCATTCTACGGAAGAAAAGGATGATGCTGAAAAAGAGGCTGAAACCCGCCAACGAATTCTCACATCGCTATTTAGGGAGGCTAATTACAGGGGTCCTGGTTCTAGCCACGGCGCTCGTATTGCTGCTCTTTCCAAGCTGGCCTCGTTACATGGGATGGATGTACCGACCAAAGTCGAGCAGACCATTAATCACAAGGGTGGTGTGATGACTATCCCGGCAGTTGGATCTTTAGCTGAATGGGAAGAACAAGCAATGGCTAGTCAAGAAAAGCTGGTGTCTGAGGCGGAATCTTGAGGATATTACCAGATGGGACTAAAGTTGTTTGGGAGCCCCTTAAAGGTTCTCAAGCCTTATCCCTCACTTGTCCTGCTAATATTATTGTATTTCACGGTACTCGTGGGCCAGGGAAGGGGCTTCCTATCAATGAACCTGTCTATACACCTACCGGACAGGTTCAAATAGGTCTGTTAAAAGAAGGGGATCTTGTTTGCTGTCCGGATGGATCTACTAGCCCTATTGTAGGTGTGTATCCTCAAGGTCAACGTCAAACTTATGAGATTGAATTTTTTGATGGTTCAATTGCTAGGTGTGATGACCAACATATTTGGAATCTTCATATTGGCGGAAGGTTTCCTGCTGGTACGTATAAGAACTTTACAATGTGTGAAGTTCTTAGGATGTTTAAAACAACAGATTACAGACTTAACATTCCAACTTTAGATAAGGTTGAGATGGTTACGTGTACAAGCCTTCCAATTGAACCTTATATGATGGGTTTGTTCCTTGGTGATGGTTGTTCAGCACAACGTGGTTCTTATTGCACTGTTGATTCTGAACTTGCGGATCATGCTTTAAGTCATGGTTTTCGGGAAACACTTTTTGATCAACGTAACGGTCTCCGAAACTTTAGTGCAAATTGCGAATTTACAGAAGCAATGAATAAGCTTGGTTTGCAAGATGTTCGTTCGCAGACAAAATACATTCCATCTATTTATTTACATCAGCCCTATGATTTACGCCTTGCAATTTTACAAGGCGTAATGGATACAGATGGGACAATTGATAAGAAAGGTTATATTTCATTCTGTAGCAGCAGTCTGCAACTTGCTAAAGATGTGCAATACCTTGCACGATCGCTTGGTGCTCGGGCTACGCTAACGGATAAATGGCCTAGTATCAGCGAAGTAGTTTATGATAAAGTGTATCAGGTGTATATCCAAACTGGAAATAAATTTACCCCATTTAGGTTGAAGCGTAAGGTTGATAGAATTAAACCTTACATGCATAAACATCTGACAAACAAGATTGTTGCAATTAGGGAACTTGGGTTGCAAGAAACTGTTTGTATCAAGATTGCGCATGAAGATGGTTTGTTTATCACAAGAGATTTTGTTGTCACACATAATACGGACGCACAGTTGATGCGTTTTAGACGTAATGTTGGCCAAGGATATGGTCGATATTGGCGCGGGATTATTTTTGACCGTGAGTACAAGAACCTTGATGACTTGGTTTCCAAGTCTATGCGGTGGTTTCCTGAATTTAAAGATGGTGCTCGCTTTATGTCAAGTAAAGCAGACTATCGTTGGGTATGGCCTACGGGGGAAGAACTTCTATTCCGGGCTATTAAGAAGGATACAGACTATTGGGGTTATCACGGTCAAGAGTTTCCGTTTATTGGCTGGAACGAATTAACAAAGTATCCTAACGATTCATTGTTTGAGTCAATGATGTCTTGTAACCGTTCTTCTTTTTTACCAAGTGAGCATCCTCAATATATTGGTAATGATCCTGTACCTCATTATTTAAATGAACTTCCACTAGAAGTTTTTATTACCACAAATCCATACGGAGCTGGTCATAATTGGGTTAAGAAACGGTTTATATCGTGTGGTAAAGCTGGGCAGATTGTCAAAAAGGTTGTAAATGTATTCAACCCAAGGACTCAACAGCGCGAAGATGTTGTTAAAACTCAGACACACCTATTCGGGAGCTATCGTGAAAACACATATTTGTCTCCTCAGTATGTTGCAGAGTTGGAAGGAATCTCTGATCCAAATAAGCGTCGGGCTTGGTTGTTTGGTGATTGGGATATTGTTGCTGGTGGTATGTTCGATGATGTTTGGGACAAAAATGTCCATATTATTGATCCATTCGATATTCCGTCAAACTGGCGTATAGATAGATCTTATGATCATGGTGAGTCACGTCCTTTTTCTGTTGGTTGGTGGGCGGAGTCTGATGGTAGTGATGTTAAACTCTCAGATGGTAAGTGGATGAGTACCGTAAAGGGTGACTTATTCCGTATTGATGAATGGTATGGTTGGACAGGCAAAGCTAATCAAGGTTTACGTCTGTTATCTACAGTTATTGCTGAAGGAATTGTAGAACGAGAAGTTCAAAATGGAATTCATAATAGGGTTGTTCCAGGGCCTGCAGACAATAGTATTTGGGATGTAGAAAATGGTAATTCTATTGCAGCAGATATGGCAAAGCCTGTTAAGTTAGACAGAAAACGTTATAAGGGTGTTCAGTGGCTTCGTAGTGATAAAGCAAAGGGTAGTCGCAAAGCAGGTTGGAAACAAATTCGAAATTATCTTAAGGATGCATTACCAGTAACACGTGAAGAAGACGGAAAAATTCTTAGTCTGCCTCGCGAAAAGCCTGGTATGTTTATTTTTAATAACTGTACAATGTTCATAGAATTGTTTCCAGTTGCTCCTCGGGACGAAAACGACCCCGACGATATTGATACGGAATCAGAAGACCATATTTGTGACGAAGTGCGATACAAAGCATTATCAACGGATATTGGTGCTCGCGGTGGTAGAACTAGAGGAATGTAATTATGTCATTAAAAAGTGTTCATCCTGAATACACCATCTTTGCTACTGACTGGATTAGTATGCGAGACTTTCACGCTGGTGAGAAAGCTGTGAAAGAAAAGGGGGAAACTTACCTTCCCCCAACCGCAGGTATGATTATTGATGGAATGCAACCTACACAACTTGGTTGGGCAATTTATCAAGCATACAAAAATCGTTCCGTATTTCCAGATTACGTTAAGGAAGGTGTTGAAGCGTTGATGGGTTTAATTCATCAACACGATGCTAAAATTGAACTTCCTGCATCAATGCAATACCTTTTAAAAGCAGCTACGGTAAATGGTGAATCATTACTTATGTTGCTCCGTAAGATTAACGAAGAACAATTAATTACAGGTCGTGTTGGTATTCTTGTTGATTTACCTGCAAATCCTGATCCTGCAAAACCTCAACCTTTCTTAGCCCTTTACTCCGCTGAATCTATCATTAATTGGGATGATGGGGCAAACCATCTTGGTGAATCTAAACTTAACCTTGTCGTTTTAAATGAATCAACATCTATTCGTGATGGTTTTTCATGGAAGCAACAGGAGATTTATCGCGTTCTTCAGTTGGGTACAATGGATGCTAATGAACCAAATGGTACTTATTATCAGGGGGTCTTTAAAGATACAGACTACTCTCAAGAAGCGATGCAATTACCAATGCTTCGTGGTCGAACACTAAAAGATATTCCGTTTGTTTTTATCAATACTAAAGATTTAATCACTTCACCAGATTATCCTCCTTTGTTAGGTCTTGGTTATTCCTGCTTGACAATCTATAGGGCAGAGGCAGATTATCGTCAAAATTTGCACATGCAAGGGCAGGATACGCTAGTAACGGTTGGTGGAATTCGTAATCCTAATTCTATGCCTGGGGAAGCTGATGCAGTACGTGTTGGCGCAGGTAGCCGCTTGGATGTTGAGATGGGAGGGGATGCCAAATTTATAGGTGTTTCCTCTATGGGTCTTTCCGAACAGCGTAACGCTATTGAAAATGACCGTAAGCGAGCAGAATTTAAAGCTGGACAGCTTGTTGGAAATCAAAGTCTTAAGAATGAATCTGGTAATGCAATGATTGCTCGGTTAGCTTCTCAGACTGCTAATTTAAATCAGATTTCAATGAGTGCTGGTGAAGGTCTTGAGAGGGCGCTTAAACATATTGCGGTATGGATGAACGAAGATCCCGAATCTGTCAAAGTCATCCCGAATAGTGAATTTACAAATTCTGCTTCTAATGCACAAGAACTTGTATATTTAATGACTGCTAGAAGTATGGGTGCTCCGCTATCTATGCAGAGTATTCATTCTACATTACGTGAACGTAACTATACAATGATGGACTATGAAGATGAGAAAAAGCTTGTAGAAGAAGAAGGCCCCAACGGACAGAAAGCTATTGCATTAGACGTGAAGTCTGATAAAAATCTTACTGTTAAGGATGGCGATAAAAATTCAACAACACAGGATCAATCAGCACCTGTTGTTTAACTAATCCTAATGGGCAATGGTGCCCACGGATGTAATCTGCATGGCAGAGGAGTATTAAAATGGCACTGAAAGCAGTTTTGGACACACTTGAAGGTCTTGATGAACACGTTGCTGCACTATATACGCAACGAGGAGACAAGTTTGAGATTGCTGTTGAAATTCCTGGTATTGAAGGAATTAAAAGCTTCACGGACTTTAATAACCTAAACAAAGCTCTACAAAAAGAACGAGCTGACCACAGGTCTGTTAAAGATCGTTTTGCTCCACTTGGCGATCGTAAGCCTGAAGAAATCCTTTCTATTTTGGATCGTGTTCCTGAGCTTGAGCTCAAAGCTGCTGGTGCTATTGACGATACAAAACTTGAGACAATTGTCAATGGACGTATTACTGCCAAGCTGGCTCCGGTTGAACGTGAGTTGCAAACTACTCGCGATGCTGTTGTTCAACGAGATGCTATCATTGCTTCTTTTCAGCAAAAGGAAATTCAACGTAGCATTGGTGATTCCGTCCGAGCTGCTTCCTCAAAATCTCATGTTGTCGATTCCGCTATTGAGGATGTCACACTCCTTGCAGAACGTGTCTTCACAATCGATGAAACGGGCAAGGTTGTTACCAAGGAAAACGTCGGCTGCACTCCAGGTATTTCTGCAGAAGTGTGGTTAAACGAAATGCAATCCAAGCGTCCTCATTGGTGGGGTCCCTCTGGTGGTGGTGGTGCTGGTGGTGCTGGTGGCCAGCGTCAATTTACAAACAATCCTTGGACAAATGAAAATTGGAACTTAACCGAGCAAGGGAAGATTCTTATGGAGAACGCTTCTCGTGCAGATCAACTTGCTAAATCCGCCGGAACAACAGTTGGCGGAAAGCGACCAACAGGTAAATAATCTGTTGTTATCTGTTGCCATAAGCCCTATATTCGTGTTATCTTGCGGGTATAGGGCTTGTGTCCTAACTTTTGTCGAACATGCCATGGGGTGTGCTTCGAGTTAGCAATACCTTTTATTAACTTGAGCCACTTAGGAGATAAACCATGGCCTCTGGAACAACTCGGATTTCGGATGTTGTCGTTCCGCAAATCTTTACCCCGTATGTTCAACAAATGACGGAAGAGAAGTCCCGTCTGATTCGTAGCGGTGCTGTCGTTCGCGATGCCGTTCTTGATCAAGACTTGGCTTCTGGTGGTCTGACCTTTAACGAGCCTTCGTTTAAAGATCTGGACAACGATGCTGATAATGTTTCGTCTGACGATCCTGCGACTCTTGCCACACCGAATAAGATTGGTACTGCCACAGAAATTCAGGTTCGTCTTTCGCGTAACAATTCCTGGAGCTCGATGGACCTTACCAGCGACTTAATCGGTGTTGATCCTATGACAGCCATTGGTAATCGTGTCTCTGACTATTGGGCTCGCCGTGAACAAGCTATTTTCATTGCCACCGTTAAGGGTGTCTTTGCTGATAATGCTACCGTGACGGATGCTTACCACACTCAAAACGACATGACACATGATATCAAGGGTGTTGGTTTTACCAACGGTGTTACTAACTTCTCGGCTGAAGCGTTCATTGATGCCACGCTGACGATGGGTGACTCGATGGAAGGCTTAACAATGTGTTGCGTCCATTCGGTTGTCTATGGCCGTATGCTGAAGAATAACCTGATTGACTTCATTCAGGATAGCATTAACGGTCAAGCAATCCGTATCGCTACCTTCCTTGGTCGCGAAGTTGTTGTGGATGACTCCATGCCTGTTTCCGCTGGTGTCTTTGACACTTGGATTTTTGGTGCTGGTGCAATCCGCAATGGTCGTGGTGCTCCTAAGGTTCCGACTGAAGTTGAACGTGTTGCCGCTGCTGGCAATGGTTCTGGTCAGGAAGTCCTGTTCAACCGTACCGAACTGGTTTATGCTCCTGCGGGCTATGCCTACATTGGTACTGCTCCGAATGGTGGCCCGTCGAATGCTGCGACTGCTAATAACCTCGCTGCTGCTGCTTCCTGGCGTCGTGTGTTTGCCGAGCGTAAGCAAGTTAAGATCGCTCGCCTAGTTACACGCGAGTATTAAGACTCACTAGCTTGGATGGGACGTAACTCACAAGGTTACGTCCTGTTTTTGCTCACTAGCTAAGAGGTGATGTAATGAGTAAAGGTCTTCCGCGTTCTATGGCTGCTGGTAGCGCACAAGCTTCCGCTGTTCGTAAAGACGTTCTTTCTGTCAGGAATGTTGTTGTAAACGTTGCTGATGGTGCTCCGGGCTTTGGTACAGTTGTTCTGAGCGGTCTTCCGCAAGGTAATATTCTGTATCTTGGTTGTGTTTCTTATCTTCAGTTTGCAACGGATGATGCTGATATTACTGCAACATTCGATGGTGACTATAGCATCGGTACAACGCCGACAGCTGATAATGTCATTAGTGGTTCAGATGCTGATATTGTTCCTTCGACTGCTTTTGGTGCAGCTACCGCTAAACTTTCCCCTGTTATTCGTGGTGCCAGCACTGATGCCCTTGGTGGTATGGTGATTGACAATACTGATGGTAGTTTGGAAATGAACCTCAACGTTATCATTGATGACACGGCAATTAGCGGTGCAGCGGCCTTTACTGTCAATGGTTCTGTTCAAATGGCCTACATCGTTCTTGGTGACGATTAAGGAGGATTGCAATGAGTAAAGTAGCAGAAGCCCTTCGTAAACTAGATGTTAACAATGATAACCATTGGACAGCAGATGGTTTGCCAAGGATTGACACGGTTCGTATGATTGCTGGTAATCAAGCACTCACTCGTGAAATGATCACAGCTGAGATGCCTGAATTTAGTCGTCAGACTGCAAGCCTTGGGGTTTCTGTTGCTGTACCTGTTGTTCCTATTACCCCTGTTGTTGAAGAATCTGATGAAAAGATTCTTGAAGTTTCAACCACTGTACAAGAAAATATTCGTGATTTTGAAGCAGAGATTTTAGCTGCTCAACAAGAATTACACGATGCAATTGTGGTTCGTAACGAAGCCCAACGCCTTGTTGAAGAAAAGCAAAATGCAATGGATGAAGTTATCTCTGCACAAAATGCTTATGCTATCCAAACTCCTGTTGAAGTAGCTGTTCAAGGCTATCTTGCCTCGCAGAAAGAATTGCTTACTGAGCGCGGGCGTCGTTCCCAAGTCCTTCGCGAGAAGGGTGTCACACTTGCAGATATTCAAGACTTAATTCCGCAAAAAGCACCTATCGACATCGCGTTATCACGGAAGCGTTAAAATGGCACAGATTGGATCTATTGGGGAACGGTTGGATATCATCCTTCGCCAAGGATCAACTCTGGGTCCCTTTAATGTAACATTGACAGATCAGTTAGGGGTTCCTATAAATTTAACGGGAGCCACCATTGCTGGTCAAGTTCGTAAGAATGCTTTAGATACAGGGGCACCTGTAGCTGTCTTCGATATTGTCTATACAGATAGAATTGCTGGTAAGTTTTCCTTCGGGATGACAAAAACTGTAACCACATTGATTCCAGCCGGCGAGTATCAGAAAGACGAAGCTTCCCAATATAAATGGGATATGGAATTAACGGATAGTTTGGGCAGAGGAATTCCTCTTTATTACGGAAACTTTGAAAACTTCCGTGAGGTTACTCGTGCCTGATATTCAACTTGAGATATTACCATCAGATATAATCTCAAGTGTAATTATCCCGCCTTCGCAAATTAGCAGTACAATTAGCCAAGCGAATGACGGTTTATTAGTCCTTCTGTCTCCGGGTAGTTTAACCTGCACAATCGAAACGCAAGTAATCAATTCCACATTGCTTGTTGGACAAGGTCCAGCAGGCCCCGCAGGTCCGCCTGGAGGAAGTGAAGAAGTGGCAACCTATCAAAAAGAAATTGACTTTGTTGGTAGCGATGTCATTTATAAAGGCGAGGCTGCTCCAGGATCGCTTATTAGCGCAAATGTCTGGCGTATTAAAAAAATCCAGTTTGTAGCAGAAGATATTTCTGAGAAGTGGGCCAACGGCTCTGCTGCGTTTGACAAAGTCTGGTCTGACCGGGCTACTTATTCATACTGAGGTAAATTAAATGGCTCTTGACGCAACCAAATGGGAAGTAACAACAGGTAAAGCGATCCGCTACATCGGCGGGGCTCACGGTACAGCTACAACGAATTATGTTACTGTTCTTGAGTTGCATCGTTGGTTGCAAGACCTAGCTGATGACGCATCATCTGTTAGTGATGACTTCATGGATATCACTCGTGATACGCCGACCGATAAGTCGTTCGATACAATTATCAGCTTAATCAACGGTTACACCCTTGATGAAGCATACGCCACTAAGGCATCAGAGTATATCTATGGTGGTTCGATTATTCAAGGCGGCGGTACGGACATCTGGGACGGTATTGCAGTTGTTGCAAACCGTGGATGCTATACCGATGTCGTTCAGAACGGTGCTCGCGTAACTGCCGATTTCTGGAACTCTGTCCCAAATGGGGAAACGCTTCGCGGTATTAACTTTGACGCTGCAACAGGTAAAGCAGCTCAGTTTATGCTTAAGGTTAGAACAGCTGGCGCAGATATTGATGGTAAGCGCGCCTTGTTTCAAACTCGCGAATGGGGCAAGACTTACTCCGAGTTCAAGGTTCCGGGAACAGGTCGCGGAGTCAACACAGTTCCATTGCTCTATAAAACAGATGCAAATAATGCAACGGCTCAAGGTACTGTTGCTACTTGGACGACCATTGCAAATCTAATTGCAGGACTTGCTTCTGTTGATGTTGATAATAATAGCACACCTGAGAATTATTACTCGAAGTGGGATCGTTCCACATATACAATTAACCAGTTCTATGAGCGATTCAAGTATCTAACGGGACGGGCTAACGTTACAACGCTCTATGGCATTCCTGGAGAACTGTTCCGTGGGATTACTCATTCCGTTACATATTCCGGCCAAGCGGGGGGCAACTTTACTCAAGGTGGTGCTAACCTTACTTGGGGATCTGGTTCTACTGCTGGCACTGGTGCCATCCTTGCTGACAACGATAGCGGCACTAGCGGGACTCTTTATATCCAGCTTTTAACAGGAGTTGTTCCAACAGGAACAATTACTCAAGGGGGTGTGACAGCAACAACTGGAACTGTAACAGAACAAGCTGTTTCGACACCAGCTTGCGGCGACTCAACTGGTTCATCTCTCACTGGCGCCTACGGTTTCACGCTTGAGTTTGCTGATCTCGCAAAGAATGATAAAATCACCGCCCTCGACGGTGTCACACGTCAGCCGCCAAATACCGTTACATTTACAGTTTCTGGTCTAGCTAATGGTTATTCTGTCTTAGTTGCACCATCGACAGGATCCGCAATTGACGTTGGACAATTCACGCTTAACGGAGCCCTAAGCGGGGCGGCTGTTACAAGTGTGGTCGTAAATGAAGCAATTCCTGCAGATACTCCTGCAACTGGAACACTTCGCATTCTTCGTGCTAACGGTCAATATACAAAGCATCCTTATTCGGCTTATAATGCTGGAACAAAGACGTTTACTATCACGTCGCATAACTTTTCTACAAATAATGCGGCAAATGGGGCAAACGCATATTTAGGTTATATTGATGGTATTGCAAGCGGACCTACTATGTCATTCTCCGGTGTGTATGCTGCCGATCGTACGTTGGCTGTTCGGGTTCGCTTTGGTGGAACCGGACCAAATTATTCGGATTCAATTAAAACGTATCAGACATTTACAGCCGCACTGACCGATACAGGTGGTTCTGCATCCGCAGCTGTTGTGAGTGATGCGTAATGGTTTTACAAGAGCTGATTGGAGAGTTGCAAACACTGGCTCAAGCTTATCCAGCTTCGACGCCAGTGGTTGTTTTGCATACTCGATATAGTGAGATTCCAGCAGAAGTTTCTACTGTTAGGGTTGAAAGCTCGTCTGGAGTGCAGATCATCCTGGACGGCGTGTAAATGTCTACCTTCACCCTCTCCGCCGACAGTAACTTCGCCGATGCAAGCATTGGTGGAGCAGCTACGTCTGGACGCGCAGGAGGTGATACATACAATATTCAAAACGGATTCACACTCATACAAGATACTGATACTCGCTATGGTCCTAATACTGTAATAACTACTGGACCAGCCGGTGTTGTCACCATTAACGCTTCAACCGGCGGCATGTGGAAGCTCGACGGGAGCAATGTCTGGCTAATCCCCTACACAGGGGGCAGCGGATCGACCTCAGCGGCTGGTGGCACGGAAATGACCGTCACGCAGGGTGGCGTTACCGGAAAGATCATTGGCTTCTGGTCGGCAATTAACGCGGCTCCTGTAGCCTACACGGCAGCGGCGATCCCCGCGACGGGCTTCATCAAGGTGCGCCAGGTCTCGGGCGGGTCCTTTAGCTCGGGCGGTGGCGCCTTGTCCTTCGTGGGCGGTACTTCACTGGCGGCGACGATTAGCGGCAATCAGACGCCTGGTTGGATCGAGGTCTCGATGGACGTCTCTTCAACCATCACGATCGGTCGGACGGGCACATTCCAGACTCGAGGCGGGTGGTTTGAGCTTGGTACGACCAACGGTTCACGCGGACAGACATTCAACTTGCCAACCTCGGGCAGCACGGCTTTCTACGTGCCAGGGGTGTGGATCGAAACAGCAGCTGGCAGCGGCACCTACGCTTATTGGGCTTGCATGACCGCAGCAGCGGGAGGCGGATGGGCGAATACCACTCAGGGCACCGACGCCCGCTCCCAATTTGTGCAATGTACTGGCGCATTGATCCGCATCGGGTCGGACGGCACCAACAACATTGGCGACCTGCCGGCTACCGGGCGCAAGGTCCGCATTCCGAACATCTTCCTTGTCGAGAACACAACGGCGCAGCGGGGTAACACCGCTGTACCCAACGTCGTCCAAGGTACTCGCCCCGAGTTCGCCGTGACAGGCGGCGCGGTGATGGACATGCAGGTCACCTGCTGCAACTGGTATCTGAACCTGCTGCAGGCATACTCCATCAACTTCGTGAACGTCGCGGTCGCTGACCTTATCCTCATTCAGGAGTGCGCCTCGCCTGTGAACTGGAACGGAGGCGGCGTTGGCGTCTGCACAATCCTGACCACCGGCACCTATGCGCTGTCGATGACCTCCTGTCTGGCTGGCGGGACGATCGAGAACTGTCAGTTCATTCGCGGCGGCACAGTGGCGGGATCGGCCTATGGCAACTACGCCGTGACCTGCCTGGGGCAGACATTTAACAATTGCTACTTCGGCACGGCGATCCTGCGCTCTAACAACACCGTAGCCTACGGCTTCTATGCCACTCAGTCGAACAACCTGACATTCACCAACTGCATCAACGGCGCGGCGGGTTATCAATTGGTCACTTGCGCTAACGTCAGATTCACCGGCTCGATCATCTACGATCGCACCGTTAGTACAACCCTGACTACCTACCCGGCCTACTGTTGGGCATTGAGCGCGAAGTGTGCCGACATCACAATCGACGGTCTGAGTACCAACGGCATAAGCAACGTTCAGCCGTACAACGCTATCCTAGCGGTTGCCAACTCCGACCGCATCAAGATCCGCAACATCGGTACTCCGGCGTCAAAGTACGCTCTTGGTGGAACTAACCCATCGCGCTACATCTTTGCCCTGCAAGGCAACAATTACGACGTGAGGCTGCAACGCATCTATACCTCGGGTGCTGCAACAGCCTCCGGCACCTACCTCAACTCCGACAAGAAGATTCTGGTTGAGCATGTGTGGGGTGATACTGGCGACAAGATTGTTGGATCGGGCACATCTGACGGACCACTCGAGGCTATTTGGAAGGGCTGCATGGGTGAATCCGGCACGCTTCAGGCCAGCTTCACATCGGTCTATGGCTCGGAGTTCTGGGACTGCTTTACCAGCGCAACCACTGGCCGGCTCGGTCTGATTATGAACGAGCCAACGACAGCGTATGCGTCGTATGTCACGACCACCGGCACCGGCAAATTCACTTCCGCAGGCAACCTTTACCTGCCGACCAGTGGTGACTCGGCCACCTTTGAATGGCCGCATTTTGTCCTAGGCTACACCCGCTTCGCCAACTCGGCTGTGGTTCTGACGGGTGGCACAACGGTATCCGCAAGGATGAAGCTAAATTACGCGATCGACACCGGCTCGGGTTTCGGTTCATGGTCGTCCGATTACACCAACCTGACCACTCTTGGCACCGACCTCTACAACCTCGGTGTGTTGTCGGCGACCACCGGATTCAAGATTAAGATCAAGATCACCTGCACATCGACCGATCTAGCGAACAATACAATCAACACGTTTTACATCGCCCTAACGACGGATGCGACCAGCCAGACAACAACGTATCCGCTCGATACTGCGACGGTGACGATGACAGGTCTGGTTGCTGGTTCCCGCGTAATCTTCAAAAAAAATTCAGATGGGACTGTGCTGGAGCAGAAGACAGAGTCATCCGGTTCGGCATCTATTGTCACAGATTACATTGGTGAGATTAAGATTATTGCTCGCAAGGCAAGTGCTGCTCCGTATTACAAGGAATTTCAAACAGTTGTAACATCTGTGGCAGGAGCGACAACTACAGCTACAGCTCTACAAATACAGGATTGATACAAGAGAATTATGGCTATTAGCATCAATTACCTGACAAATGTGATCTATGTGCCGCAGAGTTTTCTGACGCCACTTGGAGGATTACGTTATCAGTTAGATGTCAATGCTTTTCGTAACGCTCTTAAAGATTTGGAAGACGACCCTGAAGGAATGGTGATACCGGATACACATCGGCACAGCACTGAAAGTATATTGTCTGGGGTAACGTATGCAAGACAAGTTGAAATTTTATCACCCTATACTGTTGAATTTGAAAACGGTATGTATCAGGTAGAATGTATTGGAGCTAACCACAATATTCTAGATCGAAAGGTTGTTAATTCGGTATCTCTTGTTATTGGAAACTCAGCTGGTCTTATTTCTGTGAATACTGGCGGAGGTGGTGGTTCATCCGCTGCAGATGTCTGGGCTTATCCATCAAGAACACTTACGTCTTCAACTGTTGGAATGTTCTCTACGCCTCTTGCATTTAAAGCGGATTCCAATACATCTGCTGCGGATCCTGGTACAGGCGACCTTCGTTGGAACAACAGCACACAAAACGAGGCTACCTCCCTTTATCTTAATTCTGTGACAGATAGCGGTCTTGACCTGTCTAACTACATCAACACTATTTCTGCTGGTAGCACTTTGTTTGTACAGGAAAAAGACGATGCTGCAAAGTACCAGAAATGGCAGATTGGTACAATCACAAATAATATCGGATGGATGACGATTCCCGTTTCACTGTTGGCATCGTCCGGCGGAAACATAGCCAACAACCAACAGATTGTTCTTGTGTTTAATAACCTTAATGTGGTCAATGTTGCTCCGACTGCTGAGGAAAATGCAAATGCAGTTGCAACACATCCCGAAACTTTAACCGTTCACAAATACATAGGACTCGCTCCATGATGATTATCACTGCAATCATTGGTTTTCTTGCCCCGTTCCTTCCGGAACTTTTAAAGTTCTTTAATAGGGGACAGGATAATGCACACGAATTAAAAGTTCTAGAGTTACAACTACAACGCGGAGCACAAGAACATCTTTGGCGGATGGAAGAGATTTCATCTACAGCGGATATCAAAGAGGGTGAATTACTTCATGCTCCTATGAACTCTTTCGGGGTACAACTTTTGGATGCTGCAAAAGGTCATGGTCTATCGGGTTGGGCTTTGTACCCCGTTTTTTATACATTTGCTCTTTTAGATTTTCTTTCTGGAATGGTTCGTCCTGGAATTACATACGCAGCATTCGCTTTCTACATGGTAGTAAAGTGGGCACAATTTACAGTTTATCAAGATGCTGGAAGTGAATTTGAATCTGCTTTATTAAATATCTGGAATGATGAAGATAGGGCAATTCTAGTTTTAGTTTTATCTTACTGGTTTGGACAACGTTCTGCTAAGGCTGCTTTTGGTGGTTCTTCATTGACAGCATATAAAAACTAATGACATTAGGACCCATGACAAGTGAGTACCAACGAGCTTTGGTATTGGCGGAAGAGATTGCAAAGCCGTTCGAATCTTGCAGACTTAGTGCCTATTGGGACTGTGCAGGTTTCCCCACAAACGGATGGGGAAATTTGCTCTCCAGAGTTACAAAACCAAAAGTCATGCAACAGTTTGGATTTAGTAGCTCAGAAGCCGATGAATGGCTCCATACGCAATGGCCAGACATAACACAAGAGAAAGCAGATAGGGATTTTAGAATCAACCTTGATAAAGCATTTACATCAGTGCGGAGACTTGTTAAAATTCCTCTTAAAGCAGGACAAATAGCTGCATTAATCGATTTTGCATTTAATCTCGGAGCTGGAAATTTACAAGCTTCGACTCTTTTGAGGTTAATAAATAGAAGTGAATTCTTAGAAGCTGCTGATCAGTTTCTCCGATGGAACAAAGCAGGAGGTGTTATTCTAAAGGGATTGACAAGAAGGTGTTATGCAAGGCGCCAAATGTTTCTAGAATGGACAACGATATGACTGCTGCCAAATATAGATTTCTTACATTAATCTTCCATTCAGATTTACATGGAATTCGAATTATCCTTGGTTTAAGTGAAGTTTTATGGGCAGTAACCCTTCTTTGGACAGGTGTTACTTTCGACAGACCAGTCTATTATATAATGTCACATATTATGCCAGAAGAAGCTTGGGGTTTGATTTTTCTTCTTTCAGGTATAACACAATTTAGTATAGTCTATAAGCTTGACTATAACTCAAGATTTTCTACCTACTTTGCGGGTTGGAATATGGCTTTATGGATATATGTGGTTATATCCATGTATCTTAGTGTTAGCCCTATACCTGCTGCAATTAGCGGAGATACAGCAATTGCAATTGGTGCAGCTTGGATATGGATAAGATCTGGTCATACAGGACTTGGAAGACGACACGACGATAAGGATTGTCATGGTTCAGAATGAAATTGCTAATTATGGCTTCGGCTTGTTTGGAGTTGCCACAATTGCTATGCTGGCTTTAAGATGGGCAATCCGAGCTTTTCATGTCGATACATTAGCTATTAAAAGTCAACATGCAGAAATAAACGTTATTGATCGCCTTGAAAGTGAAATCATAAGATTAGAAGAAATTATCGGGGAACAACAACAGCAATTATCTAAGATGTCCATTGCTCAAGCAAACTTCGTAAAACTATTAAATAATCAACGTGTAATTCTAATGACAGTTGAAATGGTCATTGAAAATATGTGTAGTTGTGATACCGCAGCTAAGAAAAAGATTAGCAAGCTTATTGGAGAACTTATCTCAGTAGAAGAGGTTGCGTAATGTCATTTGTTGTAGAAGATGGAAGTGGAAAAGTAGATGCAAATGTATATTGCGATGTTGCATTTGCAGATGCTTATTTTCTTGAAAGAAATATCCTAACTTGGACTGGCAATAATACAATTAAGCAAGCTGTTTTAATTCAAGCAACTGATTATATTGAACTTAGGTTTAGCCATCTTTTCAAAGGTGAAAAGAAATCTTCTGAACAAGCTTTAAGCTTTCCAAGAATTAGTACAGACTTTGCTGAAATGCCTATTTGTCTCTTACGTGCATGTTGTGAATATGCACTCCGCGCAATTCCGTCAATCTTACTTCCAGATCCAAAAATTGATCCTACTGGTAAAGGTCTAGAACGAGTTCGTAAACGTGTTGGACCAATTGAGACAGAAACTAGATATCAGTATCAAGGTGCTGGTACAATTGCTACAATTATTCATCCTTATCCTGCTGCAGATGGCTTGTTAAAAAATCTTATCTACCCATCTGGTGGAAGAGTCATTCGTGGCTAATTATGATGAATTTGTAACGTTAGCAAATGAGCTTCTGCTTGAGTCGGGAACTCTTGTTACCTTACAACAACTTGGATCAATATCCGAAGAACCTACAAAGCCTTGGAAAGGTTCTGAACAGACGGATATTGCTATGGAATATAAAAACGTTTCAGCAGTATTTGTTCCAATCATTGGTAAAGACTTGGGAATTGTTATTAATGATAAAGAACTATTAAAACGAACAAAACAGGTTGCAATTTGTGCTCCGATTGCAGAAGGTATTGAAGATAAAATTAACAGAGTTAAAGACCGAAATGGTGTAACGTGGAAGGTTGTTTGGGCACAATGTCTAAGACCTGCTGAACAGACAATTCTTTATTATTTCGGGATTGAAAGATGACTCTAGAACAAGCCCGTGATATTATTTATAATGTCTTTTACGCAGCATGGGGTGAAATTGGTCCCGTAGTATGGGACGATATTCCCGCTACGGTGCCTAGTACCGACAAACCGTGGGCAAGGGTTGTTTTAAAGCATAACGGTGGTGGCCAAAGTAGTTTAGCTGGCGAAGTTGGTACACGTCGTTTTAATCGTTATGGTATAGTAGCAGTTAAGATTTTTGTCCCTGTTGGTGGCGGTCAAACCAAAGCGTATCAACTGGCACAAATGGTATCCAACGCCTATGAAGATGCAAGGTTGGACGTGTGGTTCCGCAACACGCGAATTCAAGAAGTTGGGGCGAGCGGAGCCTTTGAACAAATTGATGTCCTAACGGACTTTCTTTACGACGAAGTGAGGTAATTCAAATGGCAAACAAGATTGACAGTAACATTACGGGACTTCGCTTCGCAGAAGAAGCTTCCCTCAAGGTATTACCGGGCAGTCCAGTCTGGTATCCTTTAGAACCGAACTCCTATTCGGACTTTGGTGGACAGATTGCAACAGTTGCTCGTAATCCAATTAACTCTGGTCGCCAGCGTAAAAAGGGTGTCACAACCGATTTAGATGCATCTGGTGGTTTTAACCAAGACCTTACCCTAACAAATTCTACTCGTTTGTTGCAAGCATTTATGTTTGCGGACATCCGTGAAAAGAAAAAAACCAACGGAATGAATGCTGTTGCAGATACAATTTCATCTGTTACTAGCGGAACAAAGACTTTTGCTCTTTCTGCTGGCGGTGTTGGTTTTAAAGCCGGAAACCTTGTTAAAGCAACAGGTTTTTCAACAGCAGCTAATAATGGTGTCTTTACTGTAGCCTCGGATGCAACTGCAAACGCTCTGGTTGTAACTGAATCTGTTGTGACAGAAGCTGCCCCTCCTGCAACAGCAGCTCTGGCAGTTGTTGGGCATCAGTTTGCTTCTGCAGATGCTTCCATTGTGATGAACGGAAACCTTCCGCGATTTACTGTTGTTGCGCCCGATTTGACCACATTTGGTTTTATTGTTGGTGAGTGGATCTACATTGGTGGTGATGCAGTTGGTACGACGTTTGCTGGTACAACTAAAGGCTTCGCTCGTATTTCTGCAATCTCTGCTAAGTACCTTGAATTTGATAAGGTTACTTGGACTACTCCTGCGGCTGATACTGGTACAGGTAAGACAATTCGCATCTTCTACGGTGACATTCTCAAGAACGAAAATAATCCGTCCTTGATTAAGCGTCGCACACTTCAGATTGAACGTACTCTTGGCAACGATGGTATTGGTACTCAGTCTGAATATTTAGTTGGTGCAGTCGCCAACGAAATGACCTTGAATATTGCCCAAGCTGACAAGGTTACGATGGATGTTACATTTGTTGCAGTCGATAACGAGCAACGTACAGGCACAACCGGCGTCAAATCTGGAACACGCCCCACGTTGGTTGATTCTGCAGCATTTAATACATCCTCGGACTTTTCACGTATTAAACTGTCTTTGGTTTCAGCAACCGACCCAATTCCAACTCCGTTGTTTGCGTTTGCAACAGAAATGAATTTATCTGTTAATAACAACGTGACTCCTGATAAGGCAATTGGTGTCCTTGGTGCTTTTGATACAACGACAGGTACGTTTGAAGTAGGTGGTTCCCTGACAGCATACTTCGCGGATGTTACTGCTGTGCAAGCTGTTCGGAATAACAGCGACATTACACTTGACATTATCATGGTGAAGCGTAACGCAGCTCTGCTCTGGGACATCCCACTCCTTTCGCTGGGCGATGGTCGTTTAGCTGTTGAACAAGACCAATCGATTACACTTCCTCTGGAAACGATGGCTGCAGAATCTTCGTTCGGACATACATTGCTCTTCCAAAGCTTTGCATACTTGCCGGACGCTGCTGGCGGGGTATAAACTTATCCTGCTTCACAAAAGGGAGCTTTGGCTCCCTTTTCTTTTAACTCAACCCGAGGTATTAAAATGTCTTCATTATACGCACAATTCAAAACTGATAAATCTGTTGAGAAAGATGGTGTCATTCTTGAATACGGATTTAACTCCAAAAAGAAGCCAATTGAAATTCGTATTGCTCGTGCTGGTGGGGCGAACGTACAATACAGCAAACTTCTTGAAGCTAAGATTAAACCCTATCGTCGTCAGATTCAAAATGATACACTTGACAATGAAGTTGCAGACAAGCTCACCAAAGAAGTTTATGCTCAGGCAGTTGTTCTTGGTTGGTCCGGTGTTGAAGACGAAAACAATGTTGACATGGAATTCAGCGTTGCTAATTGTGTCAAGTTGTTTACAGACTTGCCCGACCTATGGCGTGACATTCAGGAGCAAGCTACAAAAGCTGCTTTGTTCCGTGTAGAAGTTTTAGAGGCTGACGCAAAAAACTAATAGAGGTCTTGCTCTATGCTCTTGAACAGGGCCCTACTGAAAAGTCTATTATCCAACAATGCTTTCAACAAAAGCTTCCCTTACCGGATAAGATAAGAAACGCACCAGAACTGTTCTTGGGCTTAGAGCTCTTCTACTTGAGCTTTATGGATTTATCCTCTTGTAGGGGGCAAGGCTACGGAACTGAAGGGCCAATAGGATGGTTGCAGATTAGCGACTATTGTTATATCCATGGTATAATCGGGGAACAACGCGACGATCTAATTTATCACATTCAGCGTATGGACGAAGCGTATCTTCTGTTTAAAACTAAAAAGCTTAAACAACAGACGCAGACTTCTACAAAGAAATAACAGGAGCTTAAAATGGCTAACCTTGGAAGCTTCGCTAAAAATATGCGAAAAGCTTCCAAAGCTGTTTTGACGAATGCCGACGAATTAGTTAAAGATGTCGCTAAAGGTATCCTAGCCACTGTGGTTAGTGATACACCTGTAGATAAAGGACAAGCCCGGTCTAACTGGCAAGTTAATCTTAATGCGCCAGCGACCGGAACTCGTCTTGCTTATGTTCCAGGCAAAAAAGGTTCTACTGGGCTAGAAAATATAATTGCATCTACCGAAATTGGTAGTAGTAAAATTGATACCTATTCTGGTAATCAAGAAATTCACATTACAAATAACCTAGATTATATTGGCGATTTGAACAGTGGTTCTTCTCGCCAAGCTCCGCCTGGCTATGTTCAGGATGCAGTTTTAGAAGCATTGGGTAAAGTCCAAAAAGCAGGCTTCTCCATCTTACATAATATTGAGGTTTAGCATGTCTGAAAGTATCGACATCAAAATTAGAGAAGACGGCTCACGTGTTGTTTCTCGTAGTCTAGATGGTATTGCTGTTAAAGCAGAAGTAGTTGAAAAATCCGTCAAGTCTATGAATAAGACTTTGGACGATAGTGCTAAGTCTGGAACTTCCCTCGATAGACTTAAAGGAATGCTTAATGATATTGATTCTTTCAATAGCACAATGGTTGATCGTTTTGGAAAGAATTTAACACAATACCGTACTACTCTAATGAAGCACTTTGATATGGTTTCTAACCAAGCAAAAGCTTCAGCTGCTAACATTAAAAAACAAATGGAAGTTTTAACCACTACACCTGAAGGGATTGGTGATCTTAATGAATTTTACCGCCAACAAGGTGAGGCACATATTGCAGCTATTGTAAAAGAAATGGCTGCTGTAGAAGCAATTGAAAATGCATCTAATGAGAAACGACTTGCTTCCGCATTAAAAAATATTACAACTCGTGAAAAGTTCGAACAATCTTATACAACTTTTTGGGCAAAAGAACTTGCATCACGAGATGTTTTAGAGCAAAAGAGCATTGTTGAATCTGTTCGGAATTTAAAAGTAGCGGAAGAAGCTGAACGAAAATCAAGTGATGATAGATTAAAAACAGCATTAACCACAATTAAAGCTAGGCAATCTGCAGAAGAAGCTTATACAACTTTTTGGATTCTTGAATTAAAGAAACGAGATGCTGCACAGGCTGCAAGTAATCTTAAGTCAGCACAACAACGTTCTAACATGCAAACTATGAATGTGGAACGTTTGGATAGGCGTCTTATTGCACCAGATCCAGGTACTTCTGATTTGGCTAAATATTATGCTGCTCAAGATACGAGTAAAAACCTTGGTCAAAAAACTGGAAATCAATTAGCAGAAATGCAAGCCATGCAGCGGCAAATGGCTATGATGTCATTAATGCTCCCAATGGTTGAGCGTGAAATTGCACTAGGTAAAGAAGTAGAATTAACAGATAAAAGACAAATTGAAAACAAGAGGCTTCTTACTAAAGGAAACCAAGACTTAGCAGAAAGTTCAAGCAAAGCTGCTCATAATCAACATATTTGGAATGCTGCTGGTAAAGAAGGTCATGCGGTTGCACGAGGTTTATCAGGTTCCCTTGGAACACTGTGGTTAACGTATGGCTCTTTAGCTCCTTTGTTAGCTGGTGCTGCAATTGGTTCTGCTTTTGTAGGTGTTGCAAAAGCTGGTTCTGAAATGGCCTATCAACTTGCATTTGTTAAGGCGCTTGGTGGTGAAAGCGCAGAAGCAATTCAAAGACTAAATGATCAAGCTGTTAAACTTAGTAAAGAAGGTGCATACGCTCCGAAAGAAATTGCAAGCGGTTATCGTATCTTAGCTCAAGCTGGTCTAGATGCAGCAGAATCCTTAAAGGTTATGCCAGATGTTCTAAACTTAGCAACTACAGGTGAGCTTAGTATGGAGCAAGCCGGTATTGCTGTTGTTGGAACATTAAATGCATTTAAATTAGGCGTTGAAGATTCAAGTCATGTTAGTGATTTGTTTGCTAAAGCGGCTGCTGTATCGCAAGCTAGTGTTGAGGATTTGACACAGTCTATGCGATACGCTTCAACTGTTGGTACTCAATATAAGCAAAACGTAGATGAAACAATGGCAGCATTGGCGTTACTTGCTAAAGTTAACATCACTGGAACATCTGCTGGTACAGCATATCGTAATATGTTGAAAGAACTTTTTACTCCAGCTGAAGCCGTTAGAAAGGAAATGGATAAGCTTGGAATAAGTATGCAAAAGACTGTTGAACAAGCAGACGGATCCAAAGTTCAAAAGGTTAAAAGCTTTGTTGAAATTATCAATGAGCTTCGTAAGAAGATGGATAAGTTGGATGAACCATCACAGATGTCATTAAAAGGTTTCCTTGGAGGTGAGCGTGGATCCAAAGAAATGGTTGCAATGCTTGAACTCACTGAAAAAGAATGGACAGATTTTTACGAAAGAATTAGTATTAAATCTGAAGGGTTTGCTAAAAAAGTTGCAGATGATATTAATAAGACTGCTAAAAATGAATGGAAGCAAGCCCTTAATGCGTTAGAAGCTGAATTAACTCAGACGTTCAAAGCAATGGAACCTGAGTTTATTGCGTTTGCTCAACAACTTAAAACTATCTTCCAAAGTGAAGAATTTAAGAGTACAATCAGATCTATTGCGGAGACAGTCTTATCTGTTGGAAAAGTATTTTTGGATCTTGCACCAATACTCTACGACCTTGCTAAAGCTTGGTTGGTACTCAAGGCTGCCCAGCTTGGTGCTGCGGCAGCTAGTGGGTTGGCCGCAGTCGCTACGAGCGCACAAGCTTTGGCCGCTGGTATGCTTGCTGCAAGCGGAGCAATGGGTCCAGTTGCTCGTGGTGTAACAATGCTGACACCTTTACTTGCTGCGATGGGTGGCCCTTTAACAATCATCTTGGGATTGTTGGCCGCAGGAGCGGCTGCATGGTTCCTGTGGGGTAAAGAAGCAGAAACTGCCTCTGGTAAAGCAATCAAATCAGCAGAAGCAAGATTAAAGCAACTTAAAGAAAATGCTAAATTTGGTGAAGGTGAATTAGGCGATGCTCGTAAAGAACTAGAGGTTCGTGAAACTAGGCTACAACACATGATTGCTGCCCGTCAAGGTGGTGATAATCTACAAGAAGCTCGTAAAGCATTGGAACTTCAACAACAAATTGTAGATACTTTAGAACAACGTGAGTATGCTGCAATCAACGCAATTAAAGCGGAAACTCCAAAACCAGTGACGCCTCCTCGTGTTGGTACTGAAACATGGACACCGCCTCCAAAGACTACAGGTGGTGCAGGTCCTTCTGGTCGTCTTAATAAAGACGATGATGCACTTGCTAAACTTAAAGCACGTCTTGAAGTTTCTAAACAGGAATACGAACAAATTCAACTATACGGGCAAGCTAGATTTGAATTAAACGAAGGTCAAAAGAAAGCTCTTGAAATTCAAGAAAAGATGGTTGCTCTTGAAAAAATGAGCACATCCGAATTATTAGAAAAAGGAATTAAGGGACGTGCTGCTCAACTTCAATCATTTAAAGAGCAACTTGTTATTGCAACAGAACTTGGGGAACAGTTAAAGAAAAATGCCCTTGCTCGTGTAGATACTTCGTTGCAAGAAGAAGCTAGACTTGTTAGCTTACTTCCAGAAAAGCGAGAGGAAGAGAATAAGTTTCTTGTGTTTAGAAATCAGCTTTTAAAAGAAGGGATCCCTCTTGAACAGATTGATTTAGATAAGTTACGTGAAAAAGTTGCAGCTCAAGCTGAATTAAATAGGCTCATGGCTATTCGTGATAATGTGGTCAGTAATTCTGCTGGAGAGACTTTAAAAAATACTAATCGAGATATTGCAGGTATTCAAGAGGCTGGTAACATTCCTGGAATTACAGAAGCAGATAAAAATGCGGCAACAATGGCTAAGATGTCAGCTCTTGGTTTGGATATGAGTCAAACTGCGGAGTTTGTCAGTGCTCAAGAACAGCAGTTTGCAATATTAAATTCTCAGGTAGATGCTTATTATCAAGCTCGTTTAATTGGGGAAGAAACTTTCCGCATGGCAAAGGCTCAGATTCAATTAAAGTATGAGCAAATTGAACTTGATCAAGCAAGTACATTCTTTAGAGGTTTAGCTGGTTTAGCCAATTCAGGAAACCGTAAGTTAGCTGCTGTTGGTAAAGCTGCGGCAATTACAGAAGCAACAATTCAAGGTTATGTTCAAGTATCAAAAGCTTTAGCTTCATCACCACCTCCGATGAATTATGCCCTCGCGGCAGCGGCGGCTGTTTCTGCTGCAATGCAAGTTTCTAAAATTATGAGTGTGAATACAGCCTTTGCAACGGGTGGATCGTTTATGGTTGGTGGTAGTGGTGGTGTAGATAGTCAGAACGTTGCATTCAGAGCTTCACCTGGCGAAAAAGTTACAGTTTCTACTCCAACTCAAGTTCGTAAGGGTGATGAACTTAACGAAGGAAAATCCAAGCAAGCTGGAAATGCAATTAATCAAAAAATTATCAATGTTATTGATCCTGCTATGTTAAGTGATTATTTATCGTCACCAGAAGGCGAACAGGTTCTTGTGAATACCATTCGTAGAAATTCATCAAGCATTGGAAGCGCAATATATGGCTAAGATAACCACAGTTCTTTTTGGTGATTTAGCTTTATTAGAATTTCAGCCAGAGGCACCAGCTAACGAAGTTTTAGAATTCTTAACGGATATTCTGGACTCCCGGAACGGTACTGAACAAAGACTTCAACTTCGTTCAATGCCACGTCAAATTGTTAATTATACGTATCCTCTTCAAATTTGGAACATTGCTTGTTCCTTTAATACATCTTATGGGGCAATTGGAAAAAAGTGGGCTATTCCAATATGGTCCGAAGCTCAATACGTTGGGACAATAAATTCTTCTGCTCCAAGCATTACTTGTAACACAACCTTATACGACTTACGGGCCAACTCCTTAGCTTTCTTATACGCCGGGCCAAATTCGTGGCAAATTGTTGAAATTGGAACAATTTCAGGAACTTCCATCAATGTCACGAATTCATTGGATTATATGGCGAATTGTTATCTTCTTCCTGTAAGGCTTGGTTGGGTTGAGGGTCAAATAAATAGTTCTACAAATGGTTTCAATAAAAAGACAACTGTTGCGTTTGAGATTGAAGATCCTTTGGCCAGCACTCCCTCTGCCCCAACACAATATCTTGGAAACGATATTTATTACACCCCTCCGTTATTAAGTAATGATAATCTATCAAGATCAATTCAGATCCAAATGGAAAAAATGGACGGGGAACTTGGAATTATAAGGCGCCAGTTCCCTTGGCTAAATGCAAAATACGGTTCTGGATATAATACAATTACAATAAATCGTACAGAATACATAACTTACAGGAATTTTCTTTATAGGAGAGCTGGAAAGTTTAGACAGTTCTGGATGCCCACATTTGAACAAAATTTAAGACTTGTAAGTACAGGAACAATTACAACTACAATTCTTATAGAAGGTGACGATTTTAACAGTTATACCTTTAGACCAAATATTGCAATTTTGGCAAATGGAGTATGGTATCCTCGCATTATTTCTAACCCAACAGTCCAAGCTTTAAATCGCTTACAATTAACTTTGAATACAGCACTAAACATTCCCGCCTCCCAAGTAACAACAATTTGTTATCTTGGTTTAAATAGGCTTAATACCGATAGAATAGAAATGCAATGGTCACAGGGAATTATGGAATCCCAAATTAATATTCTGGAATTAGCCCCGTGAGTCAGCCTAAAGAACTTTATAGGTTTGTCGAAGGTGCTACTGTCTGGACACTCACCAGCGGGGATGCTTCGGTTACTTATAATTCGGAAACCTACACTCCCGAAGCTATTTCAAGGACTGAAGCGGAATCAAAAGGGGAATTGGCTAAGTCCAACATTCAGGTTAAATTAGATATAGATAACGTAATGGCAAGACGATGGCTTACAGAAGTTATTGACGCTGTTGTCTCTTTAACTCTATTTTCGAGTGATAGTGGTACAACAATTTCAATTTGGAAAGGCAGATTAAGTTCTGTAAAACCAGATACAAATACAATAAGTCTCGTTTTTGAAAGTATTTTTACATCCTTAAGAAGACCGGGCTTACGGTTAAAATTTCAGAGAAACTGTCCACATTCGCACTATGGAAGAGGTTGCGGACTTAATAAAGAATCTTGGGATATATCCGGAACGGTTAGTGCTGTAACGGAAATTACTGTGGTCATGCCCGTCGCGGCTGGTTATGCAGATGGACATTTTACAGCGGGCATGATCGAAGCTCCGGATGGAAGCTTACGTTTTATAACAAGCCACGTTGGTTCAACTTTAACGATGATTCGTAAAGTTCAATCCATATTAGATCAATTTGCCCTTGTTGGGCCTGGTGTAATGTCTCTTAGAATTTTTCCAGGTTGTGATAGAACACCTTCAACTTGTTTGACAAAGTTCAATAATTTGGCAAATAACGGGGCTTGTCCGTTTATACCATTAAAGAATCCTTTCGGTGGTACATCGATTGTATAGAGGTTAATATGTGGTGGTATATCATAGTCTTTATTGTTGCGTTAGTAATTTCTTACGCAATGATGCCAAAGTCGGAACCTCAAAACTCAAAACCTGGAAACGTTGATTCGCCTACAGCCGAAGAAGGTGGGGATGTACCTGTTTTATTTGGAACAAGAACTATACAACGTCAGAATATTGTATGGTATGGGGATGTCTCGACTAAAGCTATTAAGAAAAAGGGCGGTAAGAAATGACCGATATAGTTAAAGTTCGGATGCTCCATGTGAGAAAAGTTCATATGTGTAGTAGTGGAAGTCGCGACTTTTTTAAGAAACATAATTTAGATTGGCAAAAATTCTTGGATGAAGGTTTAGATTCTGATATAATTGAAGCAACGGGTGATCCAATGGCTTTATCCGTTGTGGAGGTAGCTAGAAATGGGCAGTAGTTCTAAAAAAGTAACAGTCGGTTATAAGTATTATGTCGGTATGCACATGATACTTTGCCAAGGCCCTATTGATAAACTTTTTCAGATTAAAGTTGCAGATAAGGTAGCTTGGACTGGAGATTTTTCAGGGGGCGCTCTTGCATTATATAATCTGGAACTTTTTGGAGGGGAAAGTCGAGAAGGTGGTGTTGCTGGCCAGGTTGACTTTGAACCAGGCGGACCATCCCAAGGGCAAAATAGCTATCTTGTATCTAAATTAGGACCCCTTGTTCCAAATTTTAGAGGAATGGCTGGTATTGTTCTGCGTAAGATGTATATGGGGCTTAACCCATATTTAAAGACGTGGAGTTTTAAAGTAAAAAGAATTCATACAAGGCAAAATGGAATTGCCCAATGGTATGATGCTAAGGCTGGAATTGGTTCTACTAAAACTAGAGTTCCTGCAATTTCACCGGATCCTTGGTATGTTCAACCAACAACGGATTGGTTTATCATTGGGGCGGGGATCGAGACTAGCGGGGGTTATACACAATATCAAGGATGGTTTACTGGTTATATAGATAGTCTTCGTGTTACTAGAAACGTTGGTAGATATACGGGCACGGAATTTACAGTACCTTCTACACAATTTGAAAATTCTGCCCTTGATCCATATTGGGACGATGTTGTAACCCTCCTTCTTTTCGAAGGTGCAAATAACGATACTTTCACAACGTGTGAAAAAGGTCATACCACTACAATGTATAGTGGGGCTAAAATTTCAACAGAACAGTCTAAATTTGGAAATTCCAGTGGAAAGTTTGATAGAACATTAGCATCTTGGGTCAAAACTGTTGTTGGTTCTGGAAATGTTGATTTGGGGTCTGAGTTTACAATTGAAGCTTGGATATATGAGACAAGTCGTACATCAAGTGGATATGGAAATTCTATTTTTTCTTACGGACCGACTTCTACACCAAATAACGATACAACTGTAGTCATTGGAGGAGGTCTTGGTTTTATAATGAGGGGTCCTAGTATTCCTCCAGTCCCAGACTATGACGCTTATTCTAATATTGAAACTGTTCCCCTTAATAAATGGGTTCATGTCGCTGTTGTAAGAAAGTACGGGCAGATTTGGTTATACATAGATGGTAAATTAGCAACAGGCACTGTCATTGAATCAGATATGAATCCTGCCCATATTATTCGGGAATGTTTAACAGATCCCTATTGGGGTATGGGTTATCAAGACGCGGATATAGATGACACAAGTTTTACATTAGCAGCTGATACATTGTATTCAGAAGGTATGGGGATGTCTCTTCTTTGGGAGTCTCAAACCTCCATAGAAGATTTTATTAAATCCATTACAAAACATATTGATGCTGCTGTATATGTGGATATAAGCACTGGTAAATTTGTCTTAAAATTGATAAGGGATGATTACTCTATTGGTAGTCTAATAACCCTCAATGAGAGCAATATTGATAAAATTTCAGATTTTTCACGTCCACAATTTGGGGAACTTACAAATTCAATAACGGTAACTTATTGGGACATGCTCACCGAAAAAGATGCGACAATAACAATTGCCGATTCCGCATTGGTACAGATGCAGAATTGTACAATTAATGCATCAATCCAATATCCCGGATTTACAAATGTAACAATAGCTTCTAAGGTCGCCCAACGAGATTTAAAAACTTTATCTACACCGCTAATTACCTGTACGATCTACACCAATAAAGATGCAGCAAGTCTTAATATCGGTAAGACATTTAAATTAACATGGCCAGATTATGACCTTACAGACGTAGTAATGAGAGTGACAGGAATTGGATTTGGGGATGGTAAATCTAATCGAATAAGACTTCAATGTGTTCAAGATGTTTTTTCTACCCCATCTACAGCATTCATTCCATATAGCCCCCCTGCTTGGGTGGATCCTGTACAACCCCCTACACCATGTCCATTTATTGATGTATTTGAAGCGCCATATCTAGAACTTGTCCAACTCCTAGGGCAATCTACAATAGACTCTAATATTACAACAGAACCAAATATTGGATATATTGGTGTTGGTGCTATTAGACCAGGCAATTCGGTAAATTCCAGACTCTTTACAGATAACGGATCCGGATATTTGGAAAGAGTAACTTTAGATTATAGCCCAGGAGCTCGACTTAACGGAGCAATTATACAAACAGATACAACTTTTCCAATTGACGGGGGAGTTGACCTAGATACTGTTACACTAGGCACATGGGCAGAAATTGACAATGAGATTGTCTGCGTTACAGCTTTAAACGACACTTCTATCACTGTAAAACGAGGTTGTTTAGACACATTACCTGCCCTTCACGCGGATAATACCTATATTGTATTCTGGGACGAATACGGAGAAGGTGACCAAATAGAATATGTAACATCCGACACAGTTAATATCAAAGTCTGCCCTGTTACAGGGGATGGTATATTATCTTTATCGGAGGTCACACCAAAAACTGTGGTCATGGGAGCAAGAGCTGTAAGACCATATCCTCCTGCAAATATTAAAATTGCCGGTTCCTATTATCCAGCATCCCTTATTGATTCCCCTATCTCTATGACATGGAATCATAGGGATAGAAAGCAACAAACCGCTGGAATTATTGGATTTACAGAAGCTAGTATTGGACCGGAAGCTGGTGTGACCTATTCTATCCGATTATATAACCACATTACAAGCGCATTACTTCACTCTGTAGATAATTTAACTGGAACTTCCTATTCAAGTTTTCCTAGTTTCACAGGGGATTATACTTTAAGACTTGAAATGTGGTCCATTAGATCTACATACCAATGTTTTCAGAAATATGTACATACGTTTAGTTATTTGAATACGACTTATCTCTTAACGGAGAGTTCCGATAACTACATTACCGAATCCGGTGACTTTATTACAATGGAGTAGTCAAATGGCTAATAAAAGAGTATCAGAATTAACATCGGCCGCTGCAATGACAGGTGACGAAGTTCTGCCGGTTGTTCAAAGTGCGTTGAGTTACAAGGCAACGGTCAAGGAAATTGTTAAATATGGATATCAGTCTATTTTAACAGATTCTGCATCAACTAAGACTTTAGCTTTAACCGACAGAGGTCAGTGGATAAGATTTACAAATGCAACATCTGCGGCATTAACAGTTCCATTAAATTCTGTTGTAGCTTTTGGAATTGGGGAAGTTCTTAACTTTATCCAAGCTAATACAGGACAAGTTACAATTACAGGTTCTGGTGGTGTCACTATTAATAAACCTTCTGGTTATAATGCAAAAACTCGAGCGCAAGGGGCCCCGTTTGCTCTAATTAAAATTGCTACAGATTCTTGGGATCTTGTTGGCGATTTGGAGGCTACAGTATAATGCACCCCCGTCTATCTATTGTTGCTGCGTCAATTAGAAAAATTATTTCTGCGATAATTTGGGATCCGATTGATCAATTTTGGGATCGTACCGTTCTTAATATGCGGATGGAATCTGCTGATCCTTATTGGGATAAAAAAGTTCTCGGCGTTCATTTTAATGGCGCCAATGCATCTACTACATTTACGGATGTAAAAGGCAAAACTATATCCGTTTTTGGCAATACTCAAATCAGCACAGCTCAATTTTTAGGTATTCCTGGAAAATCTTCGTCTGCATACTTTGATGGAACAGACGACTATTTGCGTATTCCCTATAGCTCTGATTTCTCCCCAGGAACGGGAGATTACTCTTGTTTTGTATGGATCCGTCCTGCAAATATTAGTTCTTTACGTGCAATCGTTGGTCCATATTCAAACCCATCAGCTATTCACGGTTGGCTTTTATATCAAGGGACTACAGGAGAAATTGTGCTAGCTCTTAGGGATATTTCAGGGGCAGCTGTCTTAGTTACTTCAGCAAGTAATACGCTTAAATTAAACCTATGGCAACACGTTGGATGGACAAAAGTTGGAAACGATTATAAAGTATTTCACAATGGAGTTATCGTTGCATCAACAACCAATTCTATAAGCTTGTATGTGAACCCTTCGTATGGATTTATAATCGGTCGTTGGGACGATTCTGGAACTACCGGTCGTGATTTTAGTGGTTACATGACTGAATTGGAGTTGTATAAAGGCGTTGCGATCCATACCTCTAATTTCAATCCCCCAACAGCTGAGTTCTCTGAACCATCTTTAGTAGATGATAAAGGAAAAACGATTACAGCTTATGGAGGTATTTCACTCCAAGGTTCAACGAAGAAATACGGTACTGGTGCAGTTTATCTTGATGGTGCCGATGACTACTTCACTATTCCAAACAGTACAGACCTTACGCTAACTACAGGTGATTTTACAATAGAATGCTGGATTTACGTCTCGTCTTTTGTATTAAAAACGATTCTTACAAAAGATGGCGTTGCATCAGTTTCGTATTCACAATACTCAATAACTCTGGATGCTTCAGGCATTATTGCTGCTTACGTTGGATCCGGAACATCCACAAATGCTGGACAATATGTTACAGCCGCTTCTGCCATAAGCATTAACACATGGACACATATCGCGTTTACAAAGTCAGATACATCATTAAGGCTTTTTATAAATGGAGTTTTATCTACAACTGTTACACAAACAATCACAATGGGAACTAGCAGTGGCGTTTTGTCAATTGGTAGAGAACCGTCTAATGCAGCGTATTTTCAAGGGTACATCGACGATCTTCGCATCACAAAAGGTTTTGCTCGTTACACATCAAACTTTACACCTATATATATTGGATCAGGGGGCTCTCCTGGCGATCCATACTACAATTACACGTTACTTCTACTTAAGATGGACGGTGCAAATAACAGCACTACATTTACGGATAATAGCTACTCTCCGAAGACTGTTACAGCCTTTGGAAACGCTAAAATATCCACAACTAAGTCTGTTTCCAGTGACGCCTCTGGGTATTTTGATGGTACTGGTGATTACGTTTCTTTTACCGCAGGTTCTGAGTTTGATTTTGGAACTGGAGATTTTACAATTGAATGCTGGGCCAATCCGTCTTCTAGCGTAGAGCAATATTTTATATCGAAATACGTATCTTGGACAGCAGATCTTGATTTTGTACTTCGTATAAGTGCAACTGGTTATGCTTCATTTATAGCAGGTGATAACGCTGCATTATCTGTCACAAGCAATTCAATTTTACCGCTAAATACATGGACACACATCGCTGTCGTAAGAGCTTCAAATGTTACTAAGATGTTTATTAATGGTGTGCAGCAAAGTTCGACACATTCAGGCTCCGTTAATATTCCAAATGATGCAACTACAGTATATATTGGAGCTTTTAATTCTGGTAATAATTTCTATAATGGGTATATTGACGATTTTCGTGTCACTAAAGCCGTAGCTAGATATACTGCCAACTTTACACCTCCAGGCGCCATCCCATCTACAGTTCACCTTGACGCAGATCCATGGTGGCTTAATACTGTTTTGGCGCTTCGTTTTGACGGTGCTCAAGGTAGTACAGTATTCACCGACTTAAAAGGTAAGACTGTTACAAGCTATGGTAATACGCTTATCTCAACAGTTAAATCTAAATTTGGGCAAGCAGCATATTTCGATGGAACTGGAGATTATTTAACGGTTCCTAATAATTCAGATTTTGATTTTGGTTCAGGGAATTTTACAATAGAGGGCTGGATAAATACCTCTAATACAAACTCCAACATTATTGGTAAAAGGCCTAATGTTAGTTGGGGACCTTTCTCCATTATTGTAAATGCCGGAAAGCTAAATGCTAGATATTGTGTAACAGCAGGTTCATGGGCAATTGATATATCTAGTACAGACTCGATCGATACCGGCGCCTGGGTACACTTTGCTGTTGTCAGAAACGGAAGTTCTTTTCTATTATTTGTCAATGGTACATTACAAGCTGCTACTGGAACAAACGCATCCCCATTGATGACAGTAACAGATCCTGTTTATATTGGAGCAAATAGCGACGAAAGTGGGGCTTTAACAGGTTACATAGACGATATTCGTGTAACAAAAGGTATTGCAAGATGGACAACTACGTTCACTCCTCCAACAAAACCGATACCAACAAATGTCATTGGCCCTGATCACGATCCAAATTGGGATTACAAAGTTCTAGGTTTGCATATGAATGGTGCTGATAATTCAACGACATTTACAGATTGCAAAAATCGCACAGTTACAGTTGTCGGTGATACCAAAATTAAAACGGATCAATTTGCTCCGTTGACTGGTAACACTTCTTCCGCTTACTTTGATGGAACAGGGGATACATTATCTATTGCTAATAGCGCAGACTTTAACTTTAGTACAACTCCAGATTTTACAGTTTCGTTTTGGATATATATTCCAACAACACCTTCTTCTTCACAATACATCCTAAATAAAGACGGTAAATACGGAAGTTATTATCCACAATGGCGAATTAGTATTGATGCTAATAGAATTCTAACTCTTGAACTTGGGAGCGGAGCGGGTGGCGCAACTTTAGATCAAGTTTATAACTCAAATTGGCCTGTTGCTACTAATGTATGGACTCACATTGAGTTCGGACGCACTGGCACAACTTTACAGTTATTCCAGAATGGTCTTCGTATTTCAACACTAACTCAGACAGCTACAATGGGAAATAGTTCCGAGCCGCTTACTATAGGCTTCCAACCAAATTCACCGAGTGGGTACTTTAACGGTTATATCGACGATTTGGAGATTTATAAGGGTGTGGCTGTTCATACATCTAACTTTACTCCTCCAACAACTCCATTTATTGATGGATAACAAATGAAAGCTTGTATTCTTTGTGGAGCCCTTGGACATGATTCCAACGATTGTCCTTGGGAGGAGGCTTTTGAAAAAAAGCATCATTTGGCTATTTTAATCGCAATAAGTGTTATTGCATCTATTATTAGTATCCTAATTGCAATTTGGACAGTTATGTTATTACATAACGTCCAAATGACACTAATACAACAGGGATGGGCTACACTATGGATATTTACTTCATTATCTGTTGGATCCTCTTTTGCTACTCTTATTTATAGACAAAAGTTTTGGCGTCGTTGGCTTGCAATGTGGAAATACCGTAAAATAGATTCAACTTTGTGTGTTTGTGGATCAACCATAAATAACGGTGGAACTACTTGTAATTTTGGAGAATGTGTTTCTTTAAAGCAGCAAGCAATAAAGCGGGAAATTGGTGCTTAAACAATACGGCAAATGCACAGATTCTCAAGTAACTTGTTATTTGTGTGGTTGTAACACTTAAATAATATCACGTTAAAAGATTATTTATAAGTATCCAACTTGCTGTAACATTTCATCAGCTTCTTTAATATACCAGTCATAATTAATATCTGTCATTAATTGATTTGGTAAATCCATACAGGGTTTAGCTCCCTCACTTCTTGGTACTTTATTTCCAGAACCAGCATAAACAATCTCTCCGGAAATATCGTTTGCATAATACCATCTAATTGCTTTACCAAGATATTCACTAGGCTGATATTTAGTCATAATGAGTTTAGCAGATTCATATGCTGAGTCTAAAGTAACAGCAGTATGATCACTTGCACCTTCAATAATCCACCAACCTTCTGAAAATTCATAAAAATTAGCCATTTTTACTAAATCTTCTTTTGTAGAATGATTTGGTAACGGAAAAGCATCATATACTTTTACAGCACCTCCCTTAACATTTCTCACTGTCATAAACTTAGTTATATCTGTACATTCTCTAATTGTTTTTTCAATTGGAATTCCTTTGGAAAGAAATAACACAACAGCTTCTGCACAGATTTGATTTTGTGGATTCTTTTGAAGGTTTTTCTTTCCCTTTTCAGGAATAACAAAAACACCTTTTGTCTTAATATCACCATCCTCTTTAACTGCAATGTAATTATTTACATCTCGTGAAGCTAGTAATCGATATTTAACAGATTCAGTTTCAAAATTAGTTTCAATTTCCCATTGTTTAACAATAGATTTTCTAGTTTCAAGTAAATGTTTTGGACATTTTGTTACAATACCATCTGTGTTTGCACTGACCACAGTAATGCCCGAAAGTTCCATCCGCTCAATAAGCATAAGTAAAGAAAGCTGTCCTGTTACTGTAACTTGAATAAGAAGATCCGGTGCATACAAAACAGAATATTTACTCCCCAATTTACCGAATGATCCATTAATAGTAATCTTTAAAGAATCCTGAGCTGTAGCAACAACTTTAAGTTCGGTTTCATATCCTGCTTTTAATAAAGTGTCGTTTGTTTCTTTTACAAGTGTTTTTAATTGCTTTGCTCTTGTTTTTGCAGATAATCGACGATCCACAATATTACGATAAACACGAAGAAAATTTTGACCTAAATGTTCTGGAAATAAGCCTTGATTCAAAATAATAAACGGATAATATGATACAACATCGCTATCTTCTAATATTTCATTTTCATTAGCAATATGACATACACTTTTTTCTGAACTGTGCAGACCACCAATCCCCATCCGATATACACCATCTGCTATTTTAATTTCTAAATCTGCAAGTTCTCTTGGCATACCAACAGAACCAGTTTCATCTACAATAAAAATAGCGTTTCTTACAAGATCTAAAGTCCATTGCATTATAAGACTATAAAACTTCATAAAATATGGAACATTATAACGATACCATGTTCCAATAGGAATTTCAGGTCTTTGTGGGCGAACACCATTATTCAACGAAGTAATTTCTGAAGCAATAACAGCTTCTGCAATTTGTGCGTCAGATTTACTACGTAAATCAAGATTGTAATCCTCTGATAAAGTCTCCCGCAATTTAACTTGTTCATCTAAAGCTTGATACAAACCTGCAGTATTTGCCAAGTCATTTAAGCAATACCATCTTGTGATTGCAATTTGATTAGCATTTAAAACAAGTTCGGAATTAAACGGAAGATCTTGCATACGCTGGCAACCAATGCGACCTCCGTAAATTTTAAGGCTACCTTGAAGCGGAGCAACTTCAATTAAATCAATGTGGTTAGGGTGAAGCTTTTTAACCTTATGTTGCTTCAAAAGAAAAGCAGGTTGTATTTGATTAATAATAATATCATTGGTCGCTTGCTTAAGTTGTTCTGTTGTTTTACCAGCTAAAGCTAATGCTGTGATTGGTAGGTCATAGGAAAGACTATTAAATCCAATAGTAAGAATATTATCAATAACCCACCTAAGTCTTTCAGTATCAAGCGTTTCATCTTTTTGGAATTCAGCAAACCAAACTTTTTTGCTGTTAATAGATGCAAATGCAGCAAGATAATAGTTCCAATAACACTCTACGTCAAAAACAAAACGTTCTTGCCGTAACATGCATTCATACAAATCGTTATCTGATAAAAGCTGTACGTTAAAGTTTAATGCTTCTTCTAGATTAGGAAGATAGCTATCAGTTTCCCATGTTCGTTCAGGTGGTTGACGTTTTTCTTTTTCTTTTTTAGGTGGTTTTGGTGGAGGTCTATCGTCCCAGAACAAACCACAAATATCAGCTCTTGACATTACTTTACCTCAAATATATCAATACCAGCAACCCGAGCCTGTTTAATCATATTAGCTGTTCCAGTTCCACCAGGAAATGCAACAATAAGATCTGGAGTTGCATACTTAATCATCCATGTGTTCCGAATAGTTCCCGCAGTTGTTTCGTAATAATCCCAATTAGCTCGCATTTCAATCATCGGGCAACCTTGAAAAAATGCCCAGACCATTGCTAATTTATCTGCCCCATTAGCTCCGCCTTGAATAATACAAAAATCTTTATTAAACCAAGGAAGAAGTTTATTCATTACTTCAATAAATTTATTGTTGTCATTATATTTTCTTCCACCGCAAATTAAAATTCTACTCTTTTTAAGTTTATTGTTCATAGCATGACAACTCCATTATACGTCTCCAATAAACTCTAGCTTCCATATCTAGAAGAATACAAGAAGAAATTTGCCACATTGGTTCATTCATTTCCAAATAAGCAAGATAAAGACACTCCAAGTATTATCTAGTTCATCTTTATTAAGCGTTGGAGCAGCTTCATGAAATTCTTTACCTAACTGTTTAAATTCGTCAAATGACAACACCAGCATTGTCATTACATTCTCATTCCAATAATAGCACCTCTAAGTCTTTCACCTATAAACGGACAAGGTCTTGGGTACATATCCCATGCAATTGTTTTGACCACATCTTTTAGTAGCATTAGCATTTCAATATTGTATATACCTGTAAAGTTATGATTTTCTAGAATGTAATCAGCTCCTTCATGTTCGTCGTTTGAAGTTGCAATTATGTTATCGCGGAAGAAGATATGACCTTGTTTATCTACAAATGATTTTAGTTTTTCAAGACCATTAAACATATCTACATTAATTGGAACTTGTATAGATTCTGCGTTCAGAACTTTAGAAAGGTCTGGCCATTCTGTACTGAATAATTGTGTTCGAACCCAACAATCATCACCATAATGAAAAGTTATACTATTATTGTCCATCTGTGCATATAAAGGGGCTTCTCCAATACGAAGCATTTCTTTAATGCAAGCCTTTGGAACGTTACATTCTTTTGGAAAGGTAGCACCAATCCAATATTCAACCAGTGTGACATTGTTTGTTGCAAATGCAGATTGATCTTTAAGAAGGACACCGTTTGCCCAAGGTCTAGAAGCGTCACTGCCTATAAATGGATAAATCGTTTCAAATGCTTTTAAGAGTTGTTCACCATCAAAGTTAATAATTTCGCCTTCTGGTGTAACATGCGGCGTTTCTTCTTGAACACAATCAATAAGAGCTTTAAACGAACCAGATTTAACAGAAAGTCTTCCTGTTGGCGTTAGTGTAAGTGTGATAGTTTCATCGCAGTTTGCAATAGCTTTGACAAGTGGTTCTGCTTTTGGTGAGCAATCTAAATCAAATGCAATTGGGCTACAAAGTGCCAGCATACCGTTATAACTTCGAACCGTCTTATTTTCAATCCGGAAATGTGTAAGTGCAGGAATGAAATCCTTTTTACTTACAGCTCCTTGAACGAACTTAAGTTCTTTAAGCATTGCATTCCCTTTAAAAATGAATTCCTGTTGTAGAAGAACTTGTATGTGAGTAATATGTCGGACTTGTTCTAGGATCTACTCGGTATTCATAGTCTTTTAAAATTTCTAGGATTTTATTTCCAACAATTAACATTGCCTGAAGACGGTCAGCTTGACCTTTTAAACCATCCGCCTGGCTATTAAACGCATTAGATAAAATGTTTTCGGAGTTATTTTTAACACTTGTTCTTTTTGCAGCTTCCCGAAAAACATCTTCTGAGTTTTTAAGTCTTAATATTGTATCGTTGTACCTGGACTGTTGGCCGCGAACCAACTGTTCTATAGTCTGAACAATATTCGTATGTCTTACATCTGCATTTTGCATGACCTGTAACGCAATTGAAATAAGTCCTTCTATAACGTCCCCTTCTACATTTCTCATGTTAGTCTGGCCAGTTTCATCGTAATGCTGTCGCTTAAGCGCATCCGATAAAACATCATAGGCTTTACTAATAGCTTGAAACATTTCTGTATCTCCACCCTTATCTGGATGGTTTTCTTGTGCTTTTTTACGATATGCCCTTTTAATATCAATATCGTCTGCATCTTCTTCGACACCGAGGATTTCATATAGTGTTGTCATTAAAATAGTTCCTGTGCCATTATAAATCTATTTTTTTCTTTACCAGCATTTACCATAGCATTAATTATACCGTATGACCACAAGTTATATGCTGCCCTTGACTCATAAACTGTAGATAGGCGTTCTAGTGTAAATCCTTGATCTTCTAACATTTTAAGCACATGATCTTTTTCAGGGTCGCTTAATGTTGTGACATGTCGTCCAAAGTCATGCCTACTTGGTGATTTAGTTGAAACGGAAAGTGGTCCGTAATCTGGCGAAACTATTGAACCAAAAGCAGCAGACTGAATCCACGAAGATGAGTCGCAACTGTACCAAGGATAGCGTTCCATGATTGTTACAGAAGTAATACCAAAAGCGTGAACTTTGATTTTAGCATTACCAGAACCGTCAACAAGATTCTTTTCCCAAATACGATCTAGCCATTTAATTAAGCTATCTGTAGATTTGCCAACCATACCACCAATAGTGATATAATCATAACGCTCTGTGTACCAATCCAAATATCTAGAATCTTCGCCAAAGTGGAAGCATGGTAGCGGCTTCGCTCCGTAAGCTTCCATTACTAATTGATTTCTCCAAGTCTGTAGGGGATCTCCGATACCGTCAAGAACGGATGCCATAACCACACCATCTTCGATTCGCAAAATATCCATATTGCGTTTTATGTATTCGCAATATTCTTCTATTGGAATTGTGACACCCAACGTATGAGCGGAGAAGGCTCCTGAGTCAAGAAATACCTTTGCACCATCTGCTCGCATTTGCTCAACGATCTTATTAGAATTAATATAGTGGTACGATTCAAGAATATGTGGTAAGTTCTGGACAATGTTTTGTTCATGTTCGTTTAGTTTTATATAACGGTTCTGCCCGGGCTTGTAGGCGTTCGTGTATACAGCAGCAAGAAATAAATTCATGGAAGACTAACTCTTTTTAATTCCGAATACCTGTCCATAAATAGTTTATAAGCTTGATCTGGAAGTAGTGGAAAAATAGTCAGTTCTGCAGGCACTATATCTTTTAAAATTGTCCATTCATACCCATCAGGATTAAATAAATCCCGTCGTTCTGTAGCAAGCATCACTAGGTCTGCATATTTTACAGAAGGATGTATTGGCCACTCAATAGCTAATTTTTCAAAAATATCTGTTTCAACACGTTTTTCAACTTCTTGATAATCAGGTAATAAAGCTTTCAACGGTTTTGTTATATCACCAATATATGCTTCCGCAGCATCGTGAAATAATGCCTGCATTGCAAATTCTTCTGAAACAATTTGACTACAAATAACAGAATGTTGTGCAACTGAATAAAACTTTTCAATTTGTCCATTAAAGCGACAAAGATTTGACAAACCTCTTGCAATTGTGTCAATAGATATTAGATTAGGTTTTACATCTACAAAGTTAAAGTAAGATCCATTTACTGTGCATATAGTAGGATTCATTTTACACATCCTGTGATAGGTACGCAATAATTACATCACGGGCTTCTTCCCATGAATAACACACAATAAAACCATATCCCTGTGATTGAACAAATTCACCAAATTCCTTTTGTTCATCTGATACACCACCACGAGAACCTACTCGCTTAGGCTTTTCCGTAGGTTTCTTCATTTCAATATACAAACCACAGCATAGCCCGCGACGAACAGGTAAAGAAACATCACTAACACCAGGACGGACACCTTCCGCTTTAAGCTTTGCACCTCTGATTTGTTGCGATCTAACATCGTTACCTCGACTACCTCCATTTGGAATGTGGTGTATCCATTTAAGTTCGGGAATAGCAGGGGGTTTATTTGGTTCAATTGACACATTTTCACCATCACACCATAATTTCGCTAAAGCAAAACCGTGAATATGTGCAACAGATGCCCATGCAAATAATGCTATTTGATGAGCAGATTCGCTACCGCTGCGAGCAAGTTGTGCAGGGGTCATTTAATGGTACTCCTTACTATTAATAGCTTCGTTTTACTATGTGCCGAGCTAGGCATTACACCAGTTAATACAGGGAGCCGCAACTCCCTGTACTTAGTGCCAAACCACTTAAAAGATTATTGTAGTTTAATCTTTTACTTGGTTCAGAAACTCAGAACGTGCATCACTATCGTTGCGAATAACTCCTCGCAAAGCTGTGGTCACAGTATGATGCCCTTGCTGACAAACTCCTCGCGATTCCATACAAAGGTGGCGAGCTTTAATGATAACACCAACACCCTTTGGATTGAGATGTTCATGTAATGCATCTGCAATCTGCACCGTAAGTCGTTCTTGAACCTGTAGTCTCCGAGCAAACATATCTGCTAGACGCGATAGCTTACTCAAACCAACAATTTTTCCATTTGGAATGTATGCAATTGAGCATGTCCCAATAATAGCTGCTAGATGGTGTTCACAGTGCGAATAAATTGGAATGTCCTTAACAAGAACCATCTCGTCATAAGTTTCACCACCATCTTCAAAAACTTTAAGAATGTGTCTAGGATCTTTTCCGTAACCGCTGCACCAATGTGACCAAGCTTTAATTACACGATGCGGAGTATCTAACAAACCACCTCTTTCTGGATTTTCTCCAATATATTGCAAAAGTCTTGTAACAATATCTGTAGCAGAGTTATCTTCACTATCCCGACATACTTCCCAAGGAAATACAATCCATTCGTTTGCATATTCACCATTAAGTTTATCAATGAGTGCAAAAAAAAGTTTACCAGGATTATCATCACAATATTGACGCATCGTATTACCGGAATCAATAATATCGTCAATGAAAAAATCTGCGTCTTCTGGATTATCCACAATAATAAAAGGACAATAGGTTTCATCCCTGATAGAATATGCAGCAGCAATACCGCCTCGTGGAATTGGATAACACTTTTTACCAAAGAGATCAGCAGACAAAATTGCCTCTCTTACACTTTGTGAAAGAATTTGAATATCCGTATGAGTAAGGTGAGTTTTATTCATTTTATAGACCAATCGAATAAGTTGCAGAACATTTCATAGTTTCGTCAACACGACAACTAACAAGTTTTACACCAGTTCCCGTTAGTTGATTTGGTCCAATAACATCTACAAGGTATTGAGCCATATTCTCGGCAGTAGGGTTAAATGGTGTCCAAACAATAGATTCACGAAGAATGTTAAATTCATCTAGACGATCACTATCCTGCCCTTCTTCTGTACAAGCATAATAGAGCATTTGGAGCACAGGGTCACGTTCCCAAGCAAGAAATTTGTGATCCCAATTATTTTCAATCCACATGCAAAGACGTTCTTTAATCACAGAGAAGTCAATAACCCGACCAATGTCATCTAAAGGCAATAACTCGCTTTTTGCAATACACACAAAGTGAATTCTATAATTGTGTCCATGGAGATGACGGCACTTAGACTCATGCCCGGTTACACGATGACCACAAGATATATCGTGGTAGCGTTCAGCTGTGTGCATTATTTTCTCCAAGACGATGACTATCATAATTGCTAGTTTCGGGCAATTCCATTAGGTTTTCCATCCATGCACGAATAACAAGCGGATCAGGAAGTCCTGCTTCTTTAAATCCTTGCGCCCGGAGAACGTTAGCATGGTTCATATCCGTCGGAGGGTATTTACCATCATAACTTGTGTGACTATATGAAAGAGCTTCCCATGCGCCTGGAGTGTTATAGGCTAATTTTACAGTCTGCGCTTTAGAATAATTCATAAGCGGGGCTAAAATTTGATATTGGTTTCCATACTCGTTTGTTCCAAGAGCTTCGTTTGCAGCATCTTCGAATTTTCGACGAAACGCTTCAGTTGTATCGGGATAGTTTGCATTATCTTCTTGACAAATACCAGTCACGATAAAATTGCTACCAATTTCCACAGCACGATTCATTGCGATTGTGAGAAATAGGAAGTTACGCATTGGAACAAAAGTAAGCTCAACACGATCACCAATTACTTCAGCCATCTGCTCTGCATTTTCGTACTTTTCCAAAGGAGAGTCCGATGTAAGAGGACTTATTGAGTGAAGACAATCTGGAACCTTAATTACTTCCCACGAAGCAATGAGTTTCTTTTGCATTGCATCCATTGCAATTTTACGGGCAGCTTCAATTTCAAGAGAATGTCTTTGACCGTAATCAAAAGTTATAGCACGAACTTCATCAAAAAGTTGAATTGCCCAAAATAATGCAGTTGTAGAATCTTGACCGCCTGAAAAAACAACTAGAGCTTTTTTCATTTCTATTCCATTCCTAAAATTTTGTGAATTTGCAATTGTAAAACATAACCATTCTTCATACATGAACGAATAGCAGCTTTTGTGTTTTCTTGATTGTACATTTCGTCCTTTACATCTGCAGGTTGCAGATAAATTGTCTTTGTCGAACTAGCTTCGGTCGGACGTGCAACTCGAGGACTTGCTCCATGACCAAGAACATGGTTTGGCAATCCATCATGGTGGATTGAGTCTGCATTGACTACATATTTAAAGCAACAAGCAGCTTCATCTAATAGTTTATTGATTTTACCTGATTTCGGACTACAAACAATATAAGCACCTTTTCGGAGCCATGTATTTTGTGACCAAACTACATCAGATGAAGGAGGGAGTGTGCCATTAGTCTCAATTTGTACAATAAAATTAAGGAGCAGAAGTCTATTAACTAAGTTTCCAATCTTCTGCCTGAAAGGTTCTCCTCCTGTAATCACAATAAGATTAGTTACACCAAATCCAACAACAATTTCTGCAATTTGCTGAGGTGTAAGTAAATCCCGTTCGGATGTGTAATCCGTATCACATTGGGGACAGTCAAGATTGCAACCCGCAAGCCTAATAAAAACAGCAGGAGTTCCGCTAAAAGGTCCTTCACCTTGAATTGTATGAAAGATGCTATGTACTTCTAGCATTCCATCACTTCGATTAGATGCTTTTTCAATCGGTTGGGTATTCACGTTTCGATTACCTATAAGGTGTGTCACACATTAAAAAAGGGCCAGCTTGTGGCTGACCCTTAATTATACTGCAAGATGTATTATTCCGCAGCAGGAGTGGGAGCAGGAGCAGCTTCAGCAGCCACCGGAAGCGAAATACGACCAGTGATTCCGTGGAAGGCGCGCCAACGTGCATATTGCGTCCGAATGGTAGAATCGTTCAAGCCCTGAGTTTGACCTTCCTTCAACAGGTTTGCAATCGGAGTCGGCTGACCAAGTACAGCTGAAATAGCATCAGCGAGGCCCCAGACCTTACCAGTTTCTGTTTCAGGCTTCGGCCGACGGACACCATTTTGTTCAGGCATCTTGTTGGCTTCTTTAGCAGCAACCTTTTCAGCCTTAGCAGCTTCTTTTGCAGCTTTATCAGCAAACTTCTTGGCTTCGCGTTCCGCAGCTTCAGCTTCTTTTTTGATCTTGCGATCAGCAGCTTCAGCTTCTTTCTTTGCTTTAGCTTCCGCAGCCTTTTGGGCTTTAGCAGCCTCCTTAGCAGCCTTTTCAGCTTCCTTGGCAACAGCAGCAGCGGAGGCTTGTTCAGCAGCGGCTTGTTCCGCAGCAATTTGTTCTTGAGTCTTTTCAGTCATGGTATTTCTCCTAAATTTCGGGTTGAGTTATTTGTTACAGCAAGCACATAATACTAAAAAACTTCCGATATGGCAAATAATCTTTTAGATAGTAAACTACTAATTTATCTTGCACTTTTCCATTTGCCAAATTGCACAGAAGTAGTAGAACTATTGATACCTTCTTTAGTACAACGCTCAATGACAGCTTTACGCAACTGTTTATCATCTTTTATTGTTACAAATAATTCATCTGCAATATCCCAGACTTTGCCTGTAGTAGATCCTTCTTTTGGTCGTGAAGAAGGTCCTGTAAATGGATCACGTGGTGTCCTTTGTGGCTTCGTTAAATTCTTCCCTTGCGATTCAAATATTGTAATATCTGCTTCAGTTGGTATTGGATCGTCATCGTTGAGATCGTCTAGTATGCTAGGTTTCTTTGGAAAAAATGCCGGAGGTGGTTCTGGATAATTTCGCGGCGTACTTACAGGATGATCCAAAACTGTAGGTGAAACAAAAGATGTAAACTGACCTTTGATGTACTTATATGTTTTTTTATCATTTGGACCAACTGTTGCTGCAAATTTTGCCAATTCCTCTGGAATTACATCTGTAACAGGAACATAGGCTGCAATATATCCAAGTAATATTTTTGCAAGCTCATTTGGATATTTATCGTCACCGATTGTATTTTTATACAATAATTTCAGTTCAAGATCTGTAAGCTTATACAGACACATATCTAAACTAGATATGTTACACCGTTCTTTAGGCGCTTCTAAATATACCAAATTAGATATTACATTAATCGATGGATGTTTATGCATTACACGCATATCTTTCATATTTAGACTTATATACATTTCAACCTCAGAATGGAATATCGTCTTCTAAATCACTATAATCTGGAATTTGTCTTGGACTTTGTATAAATGTAGATATACTTACCATAGGTCCTAAACCTTCTACCGATGATTCTATTGTACCAAAGGCACTATTATCATAGCAATACGCTAGTATTTCTGGATATTTTTTGTTTACCCAAACCCGAAGATGTGTTGCTTGTAAAATTGTATTAACCGATTCAATTGCTTGTTCTGTTGTTACAGGCAATGGAACTGTTTTGTCTACAAGACGATCCCTCCACCATTGTCGTGCCTTACGTGCAGCAAATCCTTCATGTTCTAAACAAACATAATCTGTGAAACACTTTAATCCACAATAATACTGCACCTTCATTGCCGGTGGTTTGTCATGCTTTGTATGGACACTTACTGTAATTGTATCAACTTTATATACTTCGACAATGGGGGCATCCCCCTTGATAAGTTCTTCTGTACTTGCTACTTGTTTTAGTTTTGTTATGATTGGAAATTGGTGGCCGCATCCTTGTATAGTTGGAAATGGTTCTCCTCCACAATAACGGGCACTTGCATGGTTATATGTGCCACAACATTCACATAGCTTGATTGGAGCTTCTCCAGTCTTACTACCTTTCTTTTTCGGTATTACAGGGTCGTTGATGGGACCAAGCCGTCTTGTGTTGTCAGCAAAATCTAGGACTAAGCAGTTTTCTTTTTTGTAGTCTGCACATTCAAAAGGACGTGTTCCTCTACCTAACATTTGAACCCAAAGAACAGGCGATTGCGTAGGTCTAAGCATTAGAATAAGATCAAGTGCAGGCATATCAAAACCTGTGGTCAAGACATTGTTGTTTGTGAGAGCTCGTACCTGACCAGTCTTAAATTTATAAAGAGCATCTTTTCGTTCTTCGTTTGATAACTTACTATGGATAGGTAAGCTACTTACTCCACAAGCATTCAACATATCACTTACATGGATTGCATGTTCTACACCTGAACAAAAAACAAGCCAGTGTTTTCTATCATATCCAGACTCCATTGCTTCTTTAATTGCAGAATAACTCACTTCACTTTTATCTACAGCATTTTGAAGTTCTACTTGTATGAAGTCTCCAGCTCTTGTATGGACTCCATCTATATCTAGCATTGTTGCTGTTTTCTTTGGAACAACGGGAGAAAGATATCCTTCTGCAATAAGTCTATTGAATGCACTAATGCCTGTAATATCAAAGCATGTATCTGTAAAAATACCATCCTCTGTAAGAAGACCTTGACCAAGACGCCACGGTGTTGCTGTAAGACCAATAACCTTTAAATGTGGATTAACAGTCTTTAAAGCATTGATAAGTGAGCGGTATAGTGTTTCTTCATTTGGACTTACTAAGTGTGCTTCATCAATAATAATAAGATTAACAAGACCAAATTCAACCCATCTTTTGGCCATTGATGCAATACCACCAAAGATGATCTTATTAACAGTATCCCTTCGCTTAAGGCCTGCACTATAAATTCCAGCAGGTGCATTAGGCCATACTGCTAATAACTTGGAATAGTTTTGTTCAATGAGTTCTTTAACGTGAGTTATGCAAAGAATCTTTTGGTTCGGGTACTGTTTAAAAACACTTTCTAGAAACATCGCAATTACAATGGATTTCCCTGTACCTGTTGGCATCGCAATCAAAGGGTTGCCGTAGTTCGTTGCAAAATAATTATAAACGCTACGAACTGCCTCCTCTTGATAACTACGAGCTTGTATCATTAAAACTCTTTCTTTCTTTCGTAATGAGAACAACCAGTAAGCATTAGTTCTTTTGGAATAACGCCCGGGCATACTTCATTTGAACAATGCCATTCAGCTTTTGAAATAGGTTTGCTATATTCACAAGTTCTACAGTTTATAGCAGGTGCTTCGCCCATTTGGCATACACCCTTATTATTACACATACGGCACTTCCAAAAGCCAATACTTGAGCCAATTTTAGGTGGAGGACTTTGCATCCAAATAATACGTTCCCCTCTATCTAAAAATTCATCACATATAGCAGAGTCATAAGCAATAAGTTCTAGGTGCAAATCGTCATTATCTTTATTAACAGCCCCATAGATAGCACAACCAAGACCCATCTTGCCCATGTAAGTGTTCATTTGGACATAATGTTCAGGTTTTGCTTCTTTAACTCCAACCTCTTTTAACTTTGTAAATGACTTATTGTTGTGTGTTTTAAACTCAGCAAGTGCAGCAGTTCCCTCACTTAAATCAGGAATACCTATAACAATACCATCTCCAGATCCCCCAAAGTGACCTTCTGCATGAGTAATTCGATATTGCTTACCATTTTCGTCTTGCTGATAAACTTCACAACCAATCATTAGAAATAAAGCAATGAAACGTGCTTCTTCTAGATGACCCCTATTAAATAAACGAAGCATACGACCTTCAAACTTAGGCTTGACTGCCCATCTCCAACCATACCAGATTTCACGAGCACATTCCCGACCAACCATTGATGCACCCAAGTGACTCCGAAACGTTTGTTCCTCTGGATTGTAAGCATCACCAATGTGGTTAATGACTTTACCTAAACATTCGCGAAACTTAGCACCTTGATCTTTCTCAAGAGCTTCGTTGATTGCTTTTAGTGTCTTTGTTGCTAAGTAAATCATTTTTTTACTCCGCTAACCACAGTGTCGTTATTGTAGTGGCCACGACTTCTATAAGAAGCATGGGCTGGAACTTCTTCGTGTTGCCAAAACATAATTTGACCGATAAAATCATATCGATTAAGTTCAACTGTATGGAAACGACTCACATTATGAATTTCTAATGTAAGCGATGAACCATAAAATCCTGGATCAATATGTACAGCAAGTAGATGTCCTAGTGCAGAACGTGCAGATGTAGATTTTAAATGAAACGTTGCGCTAAGATCATCAGGCATGTTGAACATTTCTTCAGTATGTGCAAGAATAAATTCACCTGGAGCTAGATCAAAACCATTATCAGTAATATCCAACGATTCCATTTTCATAGCATCGCGATTATGTAGAACAATTTTGTGATCACCAGGCTTTTCAACCATCACAAGACGACCAAGCCTTACGTCAATAGAAGAACCTTGTACTTGATCAAAACTTTTGAGATTGTATAAAACACCATTCTCATATAATTTCATGAGCTGATTATAACTAAGCATACATGCTCCCGATTTAAAAAAAAAGGATGCCCGAGGACATCCTTTTCCCATAGCTTTCCAGTTAAGACTGCGGAGGTTGAACCATCCACGGAGGAGTAGCACCTTGAGCAGCCGGAACAGCAGGATTAGCCACAGGTTGTTGTGGCGCCTGTTGAACTGGTTGTGCAGCCGGATTCCAAGCAGGAGGAGCCGGTGGAGCATATTGGGGCGCTTGAGCTTGTTGAATAGGAGGTGCCGCCATCTGTTGCGCTGGCGCCGAAGCTTGTTGCGGTGCTTGCCAAGGTTGCGGTGCTTGCGGCTGCTGCCAAGCTTGCTGCGGTGCTTGCTGCGGTGCTTGCGGAGCATACATGGGAGGAGCAACGGGCTGAGTCGGAACAGAAAAAGCTGGAGGTGCTGCAAATCCACCAGCAGCAGGCGGGAATCCACCAACATTAGCCAACGCAACTTTTTCGTTGATGTTTTTGAAAGCTGTAATTTCGTTATTAGCTTCATATTCACCGTCCGCCTTGCGAAGCTTAAGTTTCACCTTTAGCGGAAGGTTATGAAGTTGAGCACTATCTGCAACTTGCAAAACGCCAACAGCATGACAAATTGCCGACAATTGCTTGTATGCAATTTCCTGAGCTGTAGCATTTTGGTTACGCAGATTCAGACGCGCATACACCTTTTTACCAGCGTGATCAGGTGGAGCAATAACGTTGAACTTTGTTTCCAGATAAGCACCAGTACCGTCTTTTGTAGGCTTCATTTCTGAAGCTTCCATCATTACATCGTACCAACCGGCAGGCAATGCATCTTGGGATCCCGTATCAGGGGCGATGTTTGTTGCGTCAAAATTAAGAATTGCGGACATGCATTTCTCCTAGCTAGGAAGACTGCGACCTTTAAATGAGGGGTCACTTACCTCTTAAAAACATCAACACCGGACGAATTATAGATTGCATTCGCCATATGATTCCAACCATCTTGCTGCGGTATTGGTATTTCGCCAATTATACCATAGCGGTTTCCTGCTACATACGAAGGAGTTCTAGATAGACCAAGGACACGTCCTTTATTGGAGGACACCCCTTTTGAAACTTTGTCTTCCCCTTTAGAGATATACATTGGTTCATAAAGGAAACCTAGAAGATCAACCCATTGTGTTAGCATCTCCCTTTTTCCGTATGTCTTATTATTTTTGGGCGAATGTAACAAAATATCCCAAGAATCGTATTCCCCAGATTGCGGATCAACTAACTTTGCAGAGAAAGCGTGACATGTCAATACAATGTTAATATTTCCATGTACAGCCAATTGATCGCATTGTTTTAGAAAAATGTCGAATAATTCATTGGCATAAGTGTATGCCTTGCCATATCCCCCCAAAGCACTTTCCATTGTAACAGCTTTTGCATTACCCTTTCCATAAGAAGCATCACGAGAAAGAGTTTTGTCGTGGATCATTCGTTCAAGAGCTGTAGCACTATCGTAAATAATAGTTTTGTATCCAAATTTTGCATGTTGAGCAGACGTAAAAATTTCGGATTGCAACGCCTGTAATTCATCCCAACTTTGAATCATTGGTGTTTTAGCTCCAGTGACACTTTCATAACCAACTTCCAAAGGAACGAGTAACGCTCCGGGCGCTCCACATGCAAGAGTTGTCTTGCCCATTTTTTCTTGAGCGCATAATGCAATACGGATTCCTTGAGGTTTGCGTCCGACATGCACTTGATCGAGGTAACTCATAACTAACCTTTCATATTAAAACCTCACTTACAATTAAGACTCGGTAGAGGTCTCTTTACCGTAGAGCTATTATAACACAATACGTTAAAGATCGCTTTCGATTCTAAACGTCTGGAATGTAGGAAAGCGTGGTTTATCTTTGATGCCTTTTGGGAAAAATTTGTATTTAATCACTTTACCAATAATTTCTCCTTGATTATTAAAATATCGCTTACGATTATTGTGATCCATGTTACCTGGCGAAACTTTAATTTCTTGACCTTCTTCAATTAACAAACGTCCGCTATGAGCATCTTTGACATCCTGAAGTGCTTTACAAATAAGAGAACCAACCATTCCATCAGGAATTTTGTTTTCTTTATGTGAGCTACGGAACGTTTTACCAAGTTCATTAATTTGAGCTTCATTAAGGTTTGTTTCACCTTCTTCAACTGACATCACCAAAGCTTCCGATTCTACAAATCGTTTAATGCGAAGTAAGCCCATTTCACGAACAGTAGAACGTCCTTGTTTATGTAATCCATCTAGTTTTCGAATACAAGTACCCTCATAACCCATCTCAAGCCACTTATCGTCTTGCTCCAGCAATTCTTCAAGCGAATTACAGATAACCATTGGAATAAGACGGAGGTGTTGCCAAGCTAGATTATTAGTGTGGTAAAGCTCTCTAATTTTTTCAATAAGACAGTTATAACGATCTTGATACCCTAATGAAATTGTTTGAGGCGTAATATAATCAAATAGCCACCAAAGAGTATAAGGCTCACCTTCAATAGTCCCAAGAGCACTTGAAGTAAGACGACATAAATCTGGATGCGTTTCTGAATTAGCAGCAAGTTCCCCATCTAAACCAATAAGACTAGAATGGCTATAAAATGATGTGGTGTATTTATTCTTATGCGTTTTAAGACTACGACCAGTCAATTTCCCTAACATATTCAAACCACGAACACCGTCAATTTTTGGTTGTGCTCCGAGTGGAAATGCAAGTTTATCTTCAACATAATCCTCTGCAAGCATTGGACGCATATTAAATACCCTTCCATTCGTTCATTGTTTTAGACCCTTTAGATAAATTACAATACGGACACAAAAGCTGAACGTTACTATCTATATTTTCACTGCCGCGTGACAATGGATAAATATGATCAATATGCGCGTCTGATTCAAGATTTTTGTTGCATCCGTTACAAATACCATTTTGTAAATCAAAAAGTTTTTTCCAAATATCTTTTGATAAAGAACCATAGCTATATTTTCGGCGCTCATGCGCTTTAATTTTTTGATATGTAAGTTTAAGCTTCCATTTTTCAGGTGTATGGTTTTCTTTCAAATGCCTAGAATTAAAATCATTTAAGTCTCTTGACTTTTTATCTCTTGCTTTTGCTTCTTTCGGATTACGAAATCGCCACAGTTCTTCTTTTAACGCATGACATTGCAAGCAACCTCTATTACTTACAAGTCGTTCGGATATATGACCTTGCCAGCAAGCTTTTCCAGTAAAGTATCTAGCAAGACCTTTCAGTATTGCATCTTTTCTGGAAATTAAATTCAAAATGAAATCTCCAATTTAGTTCCACACTTGGGGCAATTAGAAATGACCACATTATCCTCATTACCATCACGGTGGCAAGGACACATGCAATTATTGTCGCCGATGTAATCTACGCCACTTTTATTACCGCGGAACCGATTAAACAACATTAGCAGAGAACCTGAAAGGTTTGGAAACTCATTAGAAATATGGTTAATGAGTTCTTCGTTACTAAGGTTAAGTGCAGGGATTGGAAATGATTCAACTGGAATAAGTGGCATTTTATACCGCCATTTCTGCTTTAATTGGAAGGTGCGAAACGTAATTATCCAAAGATATGTCTTCCGGTTTGCAAAAAATTAATCTTTTCATTGGGTCGCTAGAACGGTAGAAAAATTCTTCTTCAATACGAAGTTGACAAAGCGGAAGCGTTCTACGCTTCAACTGCTCTAATACTTGCTCAACATGATTCTGATAAATATGAACGTCAGCTAGAAACATAATAAGCTTTCCAGCCCTCTTACCAGTTGCAGCCGCAATAAGTTCTAGCAGCAAAGCGTACGACGCAATGTTGAACGGAATACCCAAGAACATATCGCAACTTCTTTGATACATACAGAGAGATACTTCGTTAGCATCTACATCTACAAGTAGCTGAAATGTCATGTGGCAAGGAGGTAGAGCCATGAAGGAAAGTTCGCCTGGGTTCCAAGCTGTAACAATAATTCGGCGACTCTCGGGATTATGATCTATCGTACTAATAGCATTAGCTAGTTGATCAATAGGGTAGCTATAACCCATTTCACCAAATGGTCGCCATTTACGCCACTGTACCCCGTAAATTCGTCCTAGATCATCTTCACCTTTACGTGCAATATTATGAACCCATGCTTTATTTTCATTTGCATTCTGATCCCAGATAGAACATCCTAGATCACGAAATTGTGAAGCGTTATCATAACCTCTAATAAATCCAAGAAGTTCTGCTTTAACTGCATTAAATGCAAGCTTCTTAGTTGTCACTGCTGGAAAACCTTCTTTAAGGTCAAATTCAAGCATAGCTCCAGTTAAACGCTTTGTTGGAATACCTGTCCTATTCTGTTGCCAGGTTCCCTCATTTAAAACTCGTTCAAGAAGGTTAAGATACTGTTTCATATTATTAAACCTCAGGAACAGGCGTTTGATCTTTTTTAGCAGAAGCAGGAAGAACAATTTCCAGAGCAGGTGATCCATCTTTGATAATCAAGCACTCATCGAAAATTTTAACTTGTTCTTCGCTTAGAAGGCGATATGCTTTTAGGATAAGTTCAGGTTTCCAGCGAATAAGTTGCTGAGGATGAATGCCGTTGGCAGTCAAACGACTCATATGTGTATTTGGATCTTCCATGACATTAGCTTGCAACGAAGCTTCGTCGATATCGCGATTAATAACCCGCTTGGCTTTAATAACCCATCCCCCATCAAGAGGAAGTGTATTTGTACCTTCTACAGGATTTTTAAACAACCCCTTAAAGATTTTTCCACGCAAAAGAATTTCAGCAGCTTTAATGCGACGAAGTTGATCTTGTAGCCCATACCACTCTTCAAGATCTTTTTGCGTAACAGTATTTTCAGGGATAGCTGTCATTTCAATTCTCCATTTTTCCAAAAAATCTACGGTCTGTACTTCCAAAACCATTAGCCCCACGGCTAGTTTCACTTAGTTCAATGCTTTGGTCAAGTATTAGTTGAATTGATAATTTTGGAGCTGGTACAAGCAAGCCTTGTACAATTGCATCACCTTCTGAAACTGAAAAATGACCGCAAGAATCCGCAGTTAGTTTTACTTTGATTTCACCACGATAGTCAGAATCAATGACACCGACACAATTTGCTAGCCTAGTATCATATTTAAAACCATGACCACTTCTGCTAAATAGTAACAATACCCAATCTTCAGGAACTTCTGGAATTAATCCTGTTCTAAAAATGTGACTTTGTTTTGTAAGACCAATCGATCCGTGTTCGATTGCAAAAATATCAAAACAACCAGACCCATTTGTAGCATATCTTGGTGAATTTAGCTTTTTAGGATCTACGTCTGCACAAGCTTTAAAGCGAAGTATTTTGTTCATCTTGTACTATCCTTATTTGTATGAAGTATTGTACTGTAACTGTAAAAAATTGCAAGTCTATTGCAAGACTGAAATGTTAATCACCTGATAACATTTTCCATGAAATGCATATTTTGTCAAAAGCTTATCTTTTGGAACTTCTACTAAATATCCACCATCAACTAAGCTCTTCAATGTATGGTCGATTGCCATGCTAGATCCAAACCTGTGGTTAGAAAATGCAGGATGCTTACCTAATTTGACAGTAAATACTTTTCTTGGAACAATTGCATCAACTGTCATAATTCTGGATACATTGAACATAGGCGCAAAACCGTTTGTCAATACTTCTTTGCAGATAGATAATACTTTCTTTTCTCTACTATTGTCATCAATACCAATATCACCTTCTATTATTTTTTTACTCATCATTTTAATGTCACGATGAATAATATCAATTGCCCAAGTTACATGGTGTGTTTGTATAACTGGATGTAAAAAATTATCAGCTACTGCCAATAGAGCAGAAATTCTTGTGACCTTTAACGCAGCTCGGTTCCACATCTGACGAAAACCTTCGTCTTCTGTAGAATTAATATTTCTATCACATTCCAAATCAAAGTTATAAAGAATTTGCCCAGCTTCTTGAGAACGAGCAACTTCTTGCCTTGCATTTCTATGCAACAAAGTAAGAGCATGATGTGCTAGTTGTGCTAATCCATCTGCAAGAGCTTGATCGGGTTCTTTTAGTGCATTGTAATTATGAGGAGGTCTATCCCCTTTATATTCGACAATTGTAAAACGTGATAAGAACCCATCTTCCATCATGGATTCTGTTAGTGATTCATATAATGTATTTGGAGTTGTTTCTCCAATCATACTATATGATACACCAGAAACTGATTGTATATTTTGCTCTTTATTAGAATAGGTAATACCTCCAACAATAGAAGCTGGACCGGATTTTTGATAAAGGTTAGTCATCACTGTCCGCAATTGCTGCATCGGACCTTCGTTTCTATCTTCTTTAGCCAACCGACGAAGCTTTCGACCCCATTCACCGGCAACATTAACAAAGCAAGGATTGTTTGCAACAGCTTTGGTCAGAGCAGGTCCAGATGCAAAATCAGTAAAATCTACAAAGTTCATTGCTTGTGGTATTCTAGAACGCAACGACTCCATAAGACTGGCAATACCACTATGCATTGCTTCTTTTCCAATTGCAGACCTAGCAACAAGAATAATATATAAGTTCAGACCAGATCCAGGAATACTAAAAGGCTTACCACATATTCCGGATAACAAACCTATTGCAGCAACAATCGCAACTTCTTTTACAGGTCGCGGAGCTGATTTATATATGTAGCTTGCAATCTGTCCTGCAAAGCCTGGAGGCCATGCAATACCATTACCCTCTACTTGTGGTAAAGGGGCCATTGTTGCAACTTTCACAGACGTCGGTTGTTCAATTACTTCTTTTGACTCAGCTTGCATTTGTCTTACAAGCTCTTGCCCAAGATTTTGCGAACTTTCTAATTCAAGGTCTTCCCTAGCTTGTCTAGAACGAATTCGACTGAGTGTATAGTTCAAATATCGATCATTTTTAACCGCTTTGTCACGCTGCCCCAATGCAGATTTTCTAAACAAGCGACGACATTGTTCGTTAGATTTGCTGTAAAAGCAAAACATAGACATTAGTGACAAATCTGCTTCTGATTGGGATGGATATCCCAAATCTTGCCACCTACCTTCTACTAGCGGTATAAACTTATCATTATTAGCAGCAGTAGAAGCCCTCTCCCATACAGTTTCGTCTGATTCAGTTTCTTCTGTTTCTACAAGTAACTCGGTATTATTGGATTCATGAGCAGACATTTCTGCAACAAGAATTTCCAAAAGCTTTTGGTTCTCTCTAATTTCTTTATTTATAACAACGTCACCAGTACATATGATAAAACGTTGCTTTGAATAAACTTCTACACCATCCCGACGATAACCTTTTCCAATGTTGCCACGAACCCAAATATGAAGTCCCTTGCCGGAACGAGAGCGTTCAGTATAGCTGTCAAAAGCTTGGACAATTGCCCAAAACCTGTTAAATTGTTCTTGACTCGTCCATTTAGTTGGATCTTGTTCGTTATCCTTGTCTTTAACGTCTAGATCTATGCAGGTATAAGAATCGTTTTCAGCCAATACATAACCAATCCCTCCATTAACTTGTTGAGCAACTTCTAATGCAGTTTCAAAATCTAACCATTGTTTTGGATTAGTTACATCTGCATTAAAAAGGCCGTTTTGACCTACCGAATAAGGCGCCTTATCGGGCCCGGCAATGCACCATTGCGTGACCCATTTAAGTTCTTCAGGTAGGTTCTCAAGGAAACCTACCTTATCTAACATGCGTAATAGCTCTCTTTACTTGAAGAATTGTTTTCCAAGCTTCGACGTATGGTAAAACTTTATCACGTTCAAATACTGTCATCTGACCGCCATTGATTTTAATTGGATTCGGTAAAAGACCACGACTTACCGCATTGCATAGAGCAGCTCTTGTAATATCAAGTTCTTTCACAATTTCTGTACTTGTGACATACTCTCTATCAAATTTTTCTTGTGCTGAATTATCCATATTTACCTCGTACCTGTAAGCAATGCAGTATATATTTATCCGGTAAGTTATCGCAACAACTGTTAAGCTTCGTTTAAATTGAATCTCCAAAGATTTACAAGACGTCCAGTTCTGTTATCTTTAAAAGAAGATATAATATCCCAACCGGATTTTATTAAAATTTTAGTTTGACCTATATTATCCGATTGAACTGTACAAAGCGCCATTGTAAAGTGCATCAACTTAAGTTGCTGGCATTGATGTTCTTTTAATTTATAACCACGACCTTGACTTCTACAATCGGGCAATACGGTAAAGTCGCTGCAAATTGCAATATTAGGCTGTGAAGGCATTGGCGTTATTGTATAAAAACCGTCTGTAGTTGATATTCGCATTGTTATCCTAACGTATGTCCCGGATTCATGTGGTTATGAAAACAATTCATACAATGATTCGTTTTAGCATTTTTAGATTCCTTCAATGATATTTTGAGCAGCAAGAAGACTTGCTATAGAATGGCTGTTATTATCGCAAATGTAGGCATTTCTTAATTTTTCAAACCTAACAGCAGCTTCACCTTTAAGTGTATAATTCGGACCACGATTCATTTTAATTTGAACAATTCCGGATTTAGAATTTGTCCTTATTTCAGCAATTTTTAATTTGCTCATAATCATGTCTCAATTCCATTGATAAAACCACGGGCCTTCTTACCATTAAAGACAACTGCCCAATGTTCCCAATCCTTCTTATCGTCAGTGCTAATCCAGTAATCCATATACATCCCCGCCTCCCCAATGTTGGCTGAAATTGTACAGGATAAATAGACACCTTTTCCGGTAAAAAGGTTCTTGATCGCTGCCCAAAGGATGCTGAGGCGACGATGAATGCGCCACTTGGGGGCTACAGTGGCAAAGTCCTTCTTGACTCCTTTTGTAATTCTAATCTCATCCATATACCCATTCATTGCTCATCCTTTCACTAGATCGGCGCGGGTGTAGTGCGCCTCGGTTAGTTTGTCATCAACATACACCTTGCTGAAGCAAAATAGCACTTCATCAATGTACTCGTCCCCATAAGTTCTAAGGGTCTTGCCTTGACGGCACAGAGCTACACTGTGCCACTCACCATCTGCTGGGCTAAGTTCTCCAATGTTGTAGCTAAACTGTGCATCCTTTGCTACATACTCAGCAACAGGAACAATAAACTCAATAGTCCAGTCTTTATTGCCGAGTGTTGTTTCATCAGGTGTAGGGATTGGAATCGCTTCACCTTCTCCTGTAAATATAGGTTTGTCTCTTTTCCGTATTTCATCAGCGCAATCGTAACATTGCCCCCCCCCCAATGTTTCCAAGAGTATCGTCAGCCATTGAGATACATAAAAGAGCGCAAGCTTCTCGTTCCTGGTTAATTACCTCTTTTGTAAATGCAGATAGTTCTACCCATCTTCCGCATTCATCTATAGCGCATCCAATACCTGTTTTAAAGGCAAGAGTTTCAATTTCTTTTGGTGTCATTTTAATACCTCTTCAATAATCCTGATGTTGTCGCAGCAAGCACTACGGATAAAGAAATAGTTGCTTCCACCAAGAGGTGCGCCTGCTGCATAGATAAGGTCATTAACACTTTTCCAATCCGCAAGGCTCTTCTTTAGCAAGTCATCTTTATCCATAACTTGCTTCTCAAGGTCTTTAACATAACTCTTCTCCCTACGAGCCAACTCGGTCACAGTGTCCCCATATTGATGAACCCCTTCATGACCAGCATCCAGGATGCAGCCAGACGGACCTGCAAAGCCCCTACTCCCGCAGATCGGCTTCATATTTTCAACTCCTTCGCTTTGTAGAGCGGAACTAGCGACGGTGCGATCTTGTGAGTTGCAACTTGAAACCCTTGTTTGCTAAATGCCGTGAAGTATTCTTGACTTATCCAAGCAACAGGCTCCGCATCACAGAGAATGAAGTCTTTTAAGTCGGAGATGGAGGCGAGTTCTGCCTGTATGTTGGCCTTATCATCAGGGTGAAGGTTATCATCTTTGAGTTGAGCCTCAAACCACTGGCGCATCATAACGACCTGCTTCTCGCGCCTGGCGAGTTGTTGTTTGGCCTGTGCTTCATAGGCAATCTGATGTGCATTAAGTGCGGCGAGTTGCTGCTCAAGTTCTGAAATGCGTTTTGCTGCAACAGACTCAGCAATATTCAGCATCGTATGATTAGACATTGCAAACTCAGAAGACAATTTTGCGGCACCGTGTTCAACAATCGCACGATTGAGTTCGCGCTTTTTCTTTGCCGCGCTCATTTCTACATGTCCTTGTCGATTGCTGCTTGATGCGCCGCCCAATTTGCTACCTGCTCTGGGGTCATCTCGTCGGGGCAATATTCCAGCATCAAGGCATCAATCTTGGCCTGATTGGCTGCGAGTTGCTGCTCCAGTTCTATGATCAAATCTATCGCCGTGTCCAAAATCGGAGTCCCGAACGGGCAATTTAGAACAAGCTGGTTGAATACTTGTTGTCTGGTAGTCATGTCTTCCTCGCTTTGTAGAGTTTCGTGCCGTTCGGTATTCCCCCGGCCTGAACCAAAAACTGAATAGTCTTGAATATCTGTCCCTGCGGCGCCCCTTTGACAACAGCTTGAGGAACCGCGTCACAGAGGATGCAGTCCGACAGATCGTTGGTGGCGGCGAGTGCTTCCCTGAACTTCTTTGAATGCGCCGAGGCGTTGCAATGCAAATCAACATCTTTCAGAGCATCCCGCAGCATCACGTTCTGCTTCCTCGCTTCTTCGAGTTGCCGTTCGAGCGTGATTAGTAATTCAGAAATAATCCGCCTGTCGCCTTCGGATCCATTAATACACACACGTCCTTCGGAATCACATAAGACAGATTTAAGACCTTCGATTGGATTCATTTCAACTCCTTTACACAACTTGCACAAAGACGACGTTTATATCCACCCCACATGAGAAATTTACTACCAAGAACGGAGCAATATGAATTTCCACATCTACAACATTGCCAAGTGACAGTATGACCCATTTCATTCATCCAATAGAATACCGACAATGACAAAAATAAAAGCCGAAGCCGCATAACCCAATAGAGCCGGTTGTATTTGATTTGTCCATGCAGCAACTCCAATTCCAATTGCTATTGGAACAAGAAAAGCGCAAGTGCCAGACTTGACTACAAGCGAGATATATTTTCGTTCCTGCTCACCCATATTACACCTCAGATAATAAATAAAAGACCACCGATTGCTATTGCGACAATGGAAATTGTCTTAACAACTATTGGAAATGAACCAAATTCCGAATCCAGTTCCGAGCTTACCTCGACCGTGTAATTTAAAGGATTTCTCGGACATATTGGCCCATAGACCGTTCTTTGTTGCAGCATCATACATTACTTTTCCGTAAGGATTTCCAAAATCATCGAAACCCCCTAGATCGGGACCAATCCAGTAACGAACATTGCTCATTTTTATTCGTCTCGATTATATTGTTCAAGAATTTGTGCTTCAATTTTTTCAATATCGTCTTCTGTCATCTTGCGTTCTAACCAAGATGCCTTATAACCTTTTCTATCTAAAACTTCAAATTCAATTTCGTGATAGCCATAATAATCAAGATCGCTAGGCGCATTATAATTGAAACTACCTTTGACCACATGGCAACGTGTGACGTCAATTAAGCAAGGAATTCCTTGAATTTGGCTTACAAGTTTCATTCAACTTACCTTTATTTAGTTAATGAATGTATTGTACGGCAAAATTTAACAGATGTCAAGTAGTATGTTTCTTCTAGATTTAACTATAATTTACATCAGTAGGCTTTGCCAAAAACAAGAATTTCAATATCAGTACCTCGTGGAATTCGTTGGTTAATAAAGACAATATCATATTTTTATTAAGATTCATACCTTCTAGATTAGTTTTATCAGCCATTTCTTTTTCAAGAGCGGGCAATCCTCCTGGAAATAAATCAGCATAGTGAAGAATTTGCCTTTTTTGAATTTGTAGAGCTTCTTTTGGAGTAATTTTAAACATCTTACGCCTCGTATGCTTCGTCATTATCAAATGTACTTTTTGCAAAAAGCAAAGGAACAAAGAAACCTGAACAAAACCAGATAAATAAAATGGTCATAATCTACCTTATTGACAAGTATTAAGAATACTTCGTATTTCGCTAAATGTTCTTTTAGCTCTGCTAATATCCATACTAAGACAAGCTCTTTCAGGGATTAGATTTGTGATATAATTTTTATCAGTTTGAATCATCCAATCTACAAAATTAGGGGAATTAATAATCTCTGAAGCTTCTTTTAGCAAAGAAGTAAGTTTGTCGAAATCGGCTTCCGCATAGCTAGAATCCGGATAACCTTTAGGCATTATCTTTCCTTATGAATGTTATGGAACAAAAGAATGAACTGTTGTCTCTGTATTTTCACACTCCAACGTAACATCAATAAGTTCCATGAGGTGCGCTACAGTTTGATTATAAACTTCATCTTGCCCCTCTTCTACAATTCCATCTTCAGGTAGAAAGGAAAGACCCATTTGAAATGCTTGAAGTTGAGCTTCGCTGACGATAATGGTATAGTTCATGGATTACACCTTTTTCTGGTAGAAAGGGATTGAATATTTATGCCGCTTCTTTAGCAGCAAGGATTTCATTCATTTTAACCTGCAAGGCAGCGACAACTTGATCCACAGTGGCATTGCGCTTGAGACCGCAGATACGTTTAGCTTGAGCAGACATACTACGACCAGACGAATGACGCAATCCAACAGCTTCAAGCTTGACTGCACCTTTGAGGGCAGCAAGTTGGAAATACGTGATACCTGAACCTGTAAGAACTGTGGTCATTAGAGTTTCTCCAACGATTTAACATAAGTACGACGTGTATTATCTTCACCGTCATAAAGGACATCGACAAGATCTTCTTCATCGAAAGACGTAGAAATTAAACTTTTTACAGTTCCGGGATGATATTTCAGCTCTATCCAATACGTTCCGACATATTTTACCCTATCACCAATCTTAAGCATTTTAATCTCTCCGTGTTTGCAAAATTACTTCACTGAAACCATTATACCGAACTATTTTACGTCTGTAAAGACTTCTTACGTTCAGAAGAAATAAAATTACTGTCATTCCAACGACGGACTTGTTGATGAGCTTGATGCCAAAGTTTGTATGATAAAGGTTTGACGTGATGCGTTACACGCCACCATCCCTTATATCTATATAAGTGAGGCTTATTCTCGCCAACAATTCTTATTCTACTTGGCATTACTCTTCCTCTACTTCAACAGAAACAGCATTCCAAAGATTACGTCCTTTATCTATGCAACTTTGAATATGCTTTGCATGAGCTTGAGCAATTCGTTTTGTTTTCCAGGATGTACGACCTTTGACACTTAGATAAAGACCTTGTCCATTTTCCGTAATGAGTTTAACAGAATACATTTTAATTATCCTTTTTCCAAAGTTTAGCAGAAGCAGGACCACGAGCAACACCATCCAAAACAGATAGTGAGACAAAGTGAGTTGAACTTTGCCAGCTTTTACGAGGGAGGTCTTTTTGAACATTCCATTGAGCCTTCCGTCCAGATAGTGTATCTTGATTACCAGATAGCACTCGGACAAGATTTGCAGCCATTTCAGCGCCGAGCTTTTGTGTTGGAAGAACAACAGCTTCTGCTAACGGTCCGCCACGAACTCCAAACTCAAGAACGGTTTTCATTTTCTTCCTCAATGCGATAAACGAGTTTGCTATTATTTTCAAAGTTAATATGGATTACACGGTTTTCAGGATAGAACATCAAATTTTTAGCTTTCGGCCAATCACAGTAAGATTCCAAACCGTCATAAGTCAGTCCAAATCCTACAGAATTAACAGATGTTATTTGTCTAGGTAAAAGTTTGAATTTATGTTGTGCGTCCGGATTACCATTTACCTGAAAGCATAGAAGCGTCATCTTACCAGTATTTTCGAGGGATTTAATATAACGCTTTAGTTCAGCAAGGCTATTTGGGAAAGACATTTTAGTTCCTCAAGTCGTAGGCAGCTTCTGCAACTTCTTGGGCATGTTCAATGTTATGTCCTTTTCGCATGAGTTTGCTTATTGCAGCTCCAATTTGATCATAATAACCCTGACCACGCTTCTCTGCACGATCAATCTCTTTCAAAGCCAGGTCTATTTCATCTTGGTTAAGAGTAATGTTCATTTAACAGAACCTCCAATCACAATTATAATCAAGAAAGCAATAATTAAAAGTATCACCATTCCAGAAAGACTAGGCATTACAATATTCTTCAAAATTAACGGGTTGATAACCATTTGGAGATTTTTCATCAATTTTGGCAAAATAACCTATTGTCCCGCGATGCATTGCAATAAGGTATTCTGAATATCCAAACTTAGATGAAACAGGAATAAAAATATAACCTTGTTTGAGCTTTGCATTATTGAATTGCATTTATGCGACCTTTCAACTTATGAATTAATTATACACGGATACTTTACATCTGTAAAGTATCTTACAAATCGGATTCAATCATAGCAACGTATTCGTTAAAGGATAGTTCCTTTGCTTCTTTGTATGTAGCATGAGCAGCTTTGACTTGTTCGTTAAGAATCTCCATTTGGTTTGCGCGATATACAATAGCGTCCTTCCAAGCTTCCCTGCATTCAAATATATACCGTTGCCAGCGCCCCCGTTGCGCGGCATTGCTTTCCTTTTGCAATGCGCTCTCCAACATACCCTGAGCCTTTATAGTTTGTTGGTGATTACTGTCACTCCATCCTCCTGGGTCTTCCCCTTTATTCAAACAGATTACAAGATGGTTTTCGGCAATTTCAGGTGTCCGAATCAAACCAACATATTTGGATTCAAATCCCTTTAGCCGCAGAAGTTTAGCAGCATGAAGCGGATTGACCGCCATGACGTTCTTAATGTGGTTATCAAATGCAACTTGCTCAGAAACAGCTAGGCGATTCAGCCAGGGTTTAGCCTCTTCAGTTTGGACATAGCCAATCTTGGGCTGCGGCAACAAGGATTCCTCACTTGGGAAGAATGGCATTGCATTTGTGATATTAACCTTTTGTTCAACTTGTTCCGGAATAGGACTGACCACATGGTTTGAAACGGATTCATGTACTTTGCGATCAAATGCTTCCGCGTCAAACTTAAATGGGAGCATTGTATTGACAGCCGGTTCATGATGTGCTAACGATTCATCAACGGTGACAGGCTTATTTGGAATGGAGTAGTCCTTGATAACAAGTGGAGGTGGGGCCTCGTATGTTGGAAGCCGTTCAACATGCTCTTCGGGAGTTGGCGCAGGATCCTCCGCTTCTTCAATTTTGGGAGTATTGAGTGCAGCCAGCCAAGATGGTTTATTGCTCATTGTTTTCTACCTTAATTGATTTGAGTTTAAGATATTCTGAATGCATTCCCGCGACAAATTTATTCCATTGTTCAATAGCTTCCCTCCTCTGTCGGATAGCATTTTGCCAATTTTCCTTGGCAACAAGGAGAGCTGAGTTTTCAACTTGAATTTTATTCTTTTTATTGTTTCGATATCGTTTATTTTGAGCGCGTCGAATAGCAGCTTTATCTTCTTTGATAAATTGAAGAATTTGGCATTTAGCATGTTCGCAGGCATCACTGACTGTGAGTATATAACAGCTAATAAAAGGCGAGTAGATTCTGTTTGTAATAAGAAAGCGAAGGATTGCAAGGTCAAATGGATCGTAGCGACCTTCTCCTTCTTTATAGATAGGAGCTTCCGCTTTATATGCATTAATCAATTCAATTTGTTCTGGAGTAAAATCAAACATTATAAACCCTCATTAAGCTGTAATTTTTATTATACTCGCTGCTCGCTATGCTTGCCCGAGTATATGTAGGCCGGGAGCAAAATTTGCTAAGACCCCCCCCCTTATAAGTTGGGGTGTATCAGTAGGCCGTTTTACTAAAAAGTGCCTTGATATGATATAAATTGCCCCCCCCCCCTCAAATATGACTATTTTTAACTAATTTAATGCTAACTTGTTGTTTTATATACCTTTTTACTCTATATTGATTTTTATATAAAACTGCTATAGTTGATCCCATGATACTTCTAAGGAAAAAAAAACAAATATATATTTTATTTGGAAGTTTTAAAAAGTTCGGGAGCGTTATTTTATTTAATTTTGGGGTGTTTTTACCCTACTTTTACATAAAAATGCACTGGTAACATATACAGTTCCAGTGCAAAATTATACATCATATCAATTAAATTAATTTCTTCAGAATTTCTACCAAATTTGACTTGGATATTGTAAAAATTGGGTCATCAGTGCTTGTTTCAATAGACAAACTAGCGTGATAAATCTGGGTAACAATTTCATCCAATTTATCTGGATCCGGTTTAGGAATAAAGCTAAAATAACTATCGCCTTTGAACTCACATGGAATTGGATTTAGTTCTGGAGCATATGGCATGAATTTTGCCACGAAGTCTTTTGCGGCTTCAAATTTCATGTGGTCATCACTGCTACCGTAGTCGTAAGGAACGGTAAGACTGACTCGTCCGTTGGTAACTGCCAGGCGAGCTGGGCGAAAATTGGTGGCGCTTTTGTAGCTGACTCGAATTGCTTGCATGATAATTCCTTTTAGAAAGTGAATGAATCTAATCCAGGATGACTTACTGTACATCTAACGGGAGTTTTAGACTTCAAGTTGAAGCCTAGCATAAGACCTTCAACGAAAGCGGACAGCCCTTCAGCGCCGTGACCGTAAAAGGTAATTTGATCCCATCCAACGACCAGGCCTTCGACCGAATGTTTTGTCACAATGTGCCAGGAGCTAATTTTACTGGCCACATCTTGGATGAATGTTTCGGGAGTCCCTTTCGGGAACTCTAGTTTTTTCACATGGTTCATTTCACTGGCCTTTGGCGGGAAATCATTCGTTTGATTTTAGCGATGCGATCGTAGGTCATTTGCGAACCTCCCCAATATAAATATCACCGCCTGGCATTTCAACATGGGATACCTGATAACATTTTGAGCTTCCCCATGTCAGGCAATTTTGAGCGACAGATCCGTCGGTCATTTTAATATCATGCCGCATGGGAATTGTACAAAGTTCGCCTCGAGCTGTCCGCCTGACGGATTCTGCCAGGTCGTCGTTTGTAAGTGGATAACTTTTCATTTTAATCTCCTTTAGCTTTAATGTAATCAGGATGGCAAATTCCAACAGAATAAGCCAGGGACTTGAGAGCCCAATGTTTTGCGGATTCAAATGCTCCAGCTTTATAGGCTCGTTCTGCATCTGCAATGCAAAGCTTGGCGGATGATACCATTTCGCCTTTTTCTTGATGCTTCTTGGCGAGGACAAGCATGTCTTGAAATTTCATTTTGTTCCCCTTATGCAATAAAACAATTTTACATCAAGTTGAATTAAATTTCAATTAAGAATGGAATTCAAATTCTGCATCAAGTGACCGTTGAATCATTGCCAGGTAGAGCTTTGAACCAGAATCAAATTCAATTGAAATACCGTATTCAAGCCAATCTGATTTGCCCATGTTGCATCGCCTGGGAGAACAATAAATTGTGATCCTCCTTGATGTCGGGATGTATTGGTTGGCTTTTGTAAGAGCGGCCACAATGGCCTCCCCTTCGGCGTGACTTTTATTGGTGATGATAATTTCGCAGGTCATTTCAGTTCTCCAATTTTTTCGGGAAAATTTTAGTGCCAGGTTTGATGCCGAGCAAAACCTTTTCAATTTCATTGAATTGTTCGGCTGTGATGTTTAGCCATTTTGTCCGACCATGCTTGCTGAAAATTTGTAGTTTGAACTGACCACATTTATCAGCGGGAAACGGAGCAACGGATAACATTTCCGCTTCAACGAATGCGATATCAATTGGATTCATTTTCTTCCGCTCCACCATAATTCAACGGCACATGCGATAACAGCAACGACCGCCATCATCAAACCAATTTCTTGACCGAGTGTCATTTTGGTTCCACCTCGTTGAGTGTAATTTCCATTTGACCAATAATAATTTCGATTGATTTTGTACCGAATTCGCGAAGCCTGGTGGCGTCGTCCATTTTCAGTGCATCTTTAAGGATTGACAATCCCTCCTTAAGACGATCCAATTGATTTTGGTTCATTTTAGACCCCAAAAATGCGAGCGACCTTATGCCCGACCAGGACACCGACGATACAGCAAACGACTAGGATTAATGTGGTCATTTTGGTCTCCTTAGAACCGCTCAACGCGGCAGCATTGATGGACGAAATACCATCCCAATTTTTCCTCAGCGGATGCCAGGGAAAAGAATGAACCAAGATTCTTTTCGCGAATCGGGCGCGAGGTCAAAAATCCCGAAGTTTGAATAATTGTGATCATTTTGGTCTCCAATTTAATTGCGGTCTTATTGGAGCAGCCTGTCACGCTGCTCGGGTAAGACTATTCGCCAGGCTGCGGAAAATATTTGGCAGCAGATGCAATCCATGCGACCAGTTCGTTCGGCGTCTTGCAAGCTTTCAGCGATTCAACACCATCCTCGCTGATTTGCGATTCCAGCGTATCAACAGCATCCTGGAATTCCGGCGGCAATTTTGCGGTCTTGGTTTGACCAGGCAGCCGTCCAGTGATACCGTTGAATTGGCGCCACCGAGCGTATTGAGTGCGAATCGTACATTCGTTATAACCTTGCAAAGCATTGAACAGCTCTGCACTCGTGCAGGTCGCAGCCTTTTCGGCGCTGATACGGTCGCAAGTATCCCAAATGATGCAGCATGTCGAACCCTTGCTCGGGCGCTTGAGACCATTTTGTTCGGGACGGTTCGGTTCAATGGTCTTACCAGTTTTTTCTGCCTCCTTTTTGGGCTGCTCCGGAGGTGCGGGAACAGTTTCGGGATTCAGCATGTTGCTCACCAGACCGGACAGCATGGAGGGGGCCTGGTTTTCGGGCTCCTCGGTTTCCGCGACTTCGGGTTCGTCAGCCTGGTCTTCGACAGCCTGGTCTTCGAGCAGAGCTTCGACGATTTCGAAACCTTCATCGGATTCCAAAATGGACCAATTTTCCTCCCAGTTCTTGCCATGCTGCTTTGAAGCTTGTTGGCGAGCGATGGATTCGGTTTTGTAAGTCTTGGACATGGTAATTCTCCTTTATTAAGTGACGGGAACTGCTTTGCAACGATTTAATTATCGGTAAATTGAACCGACCTGTCAAGCGGAACTTGCTTGATAAAGCGTCAGAACTTGCCTGGCGCTTTCTCCTGCAATCTCCTGTCTATTAATACAGCCCCTTTGCCTATTTATTGGGCTGCCCACTTTTTGGGCGGCTACCAGGGCGATCACGTTGCCCATGAGTTATAGTACCTCAACTAGCGCCAGGTGGCTCGAATAGATTTGAATACTTAAAGCGTTTTCGATAGTATCAGGCTATAGCCGGCCATCGTGTCGGTGAGCACTCACTTCCTGTATAGATAGACAGTATAAATAACCTGTACAGATAGACAGTCGGCGCAGCCTGGGAGCGGGGCCTA